>Ga0265338_10000029_pt1 | contig 271824 bp, 176 predicted proteins | sample 42126metaG_FD_193579 | JGI IMG/M metagenome (GOLD analysis project Ga0265338, IMG submission 193579) | Rhizosphere microbial communities from Carex aquatilis grown in University of Washington, Seatle, WA, United States - 4-21-26 metaG | ecosystem: Host-associated > Plants > Roots >... | reverse complement strand
AGATACGCAATCTCACCAGCTACGGTGCTTTCATCGAGTTGGAAGAAGGTTTGGACGGCATGATCCACGTCTCGGACATCTCCTGGACGCGCAAGATCAATCACCCGAGCGAAGTGCTGAAGAAGGGTGACGAAGTCGAAGCGATCGTGCTCGAAGTGGACAAACCCAACCAACGCATCGCGCTGGGCTTGAAACAGCTCGCGACGGATCCGTGGGAAAATATCGAGACGTTGTACAAGGTCGGTGACCTGGTCACTGGCAAAGTCACGAAGCTGGCGAGCTTCGGTGCATTCGTGGGTTTGGCGCATGACATCGACGGGCTCGTGCACATCTCGCAGGTGAGCGAAGAGCGCGTGGAGAAGATCAAGAACGTGCTGAAGGTGGACCAGGAAGTCACCGCGCGCGTGATCAAGATCGACCGCGCTGACCGTCGGATCGGGCTGTCCATCAAGGCGGCGAATTACTCGACCGACCAGTTGAAGGCCGAGCAGGCGGCGCTGGATGCCTTGAAGCCGGGCGAAGACCTGGTGGCATTGCAACACGCGTTCGATGCGGCTGATGAAGCCATTAAGTCGAACGACTAAGCGAAGCGGAATTGAATCAAGCGGGCTGCGAGAAATCGCAGCCCGTTTTCTATTTGGAGGTGAGGTGCAGGCGGGCGAATCTATCGGCGGCGGCAAAGACTTCGTCTTCAGAAATGCCATCGATGCAGACCGGCTTGGGAAACCGGCAGTAGTCAGAGCACGGTTTGTAGGGACAGGCTTTGCCTTCGAGCCACTGGGCCTGGGGATGCAGTGGGGCGAACCATTCGGGCAATTGCGGGCCGAAGATGGTGAGCGGCGGCACGCCACACGAGGCCGCGAGATGGCCGGGGCCGGAATCGTTGCCGATGAAGATGCCGGCGCGGTCGATGAGCGCGAGAAGTTGCCCGACGGTTCCGGGCATTGCGACAGACTTTTCGCCGGTCTTCAGCCACCAATCGCGCTGGTCGTGGTCGCAAGCGACCTGCACCTGGTGCCCGCCGGCGCGAAGCCTGATGACGAGACGCGCATAGCGTTCCAACGGCCAGACGCGCACGGATTGCCGGGCGCCGGTGTGGATGAGGATTTCCTGGCCGGCACGCGGCCGCTTAGGCATGGGAATAATTTCGCGCGCTGGGAGTTCGAGATTTAAAGCCTGCCCCAAAGTCCGCCAATATTCATATTGATGCGCCGCCGCATCGGGGCGACGCAGGGGGTGCGTGAGAAAAATCTGGCTTTGTACCCGGGGAAAACCGAGGCGCTGCTTTGCCCCCAGCATCGCGAGCAACAGGTGATCGCGCGGATCCCAACGCGCGGAGACGCCTACGTCAAAGCGTTTGGCGGAAAGCCTTTTTCTCAAACCAAGGATCTGCCGCCACGGCCATTTATGAATCTGATATTTGTCTTTGCGATGGAAGGCAGTCCATGGTGCAGTAAAAGGAATCACATGGACTTCCGGCCACAGCCGCTTGTGGAGATCAAGGACGAAGGGTTTGGCGACTATGGTGATCTCGTATTTCTGGCTGGCCGCCCGTAAGAAGGGAGTGGAGATGACTAAATCACCCAGCTGCCACAATTCGATAACGAGCAGTTTGGGCTTCGTCATGAAAACGATTTATCGGCTGAAAGCGGATTTTGGCTGTGGCAACAGAGCCGCGAGCCTGTCTGCTTTGGAGGACACTACAGGGACGGTCTGCGGCTGCCGCGCCATACCGCCGTTCAAGCTCACGCTAAGCCCCAAGAGTCCAAGAAATGCAGTCAAATCATTCTGAAAACCACCCACCACAAACATGAAGACAATCACGCGGGCCATAAAATAGGATAACAGAAAAGTATTGATCATCTTAAGGGATTCATCTCCGTACTTGTAGTTGTAGTACAGAACCCGTATCCCGCCTCTCAACAACCACAAGAACGCCAGCGCACCCCATATGCCAAAGGTAATGATGACGGAAAGTGGGCCATTATGGTAGTCACCTGCGGCAAGTGCTCCCCAATAATCGTCTCCCGTCGGGCTTTTGCTTAAATTGCTATCAACAGCAAAGTTGAAATCTTGCACGGACATTCCGAGTCCTTTTCCAATCAGAAGATATCTAGGCACGTCAGGCCATGCCGCTTTCCACATCCGTATCCGCCAATCGGAAGATCCTTCGGCATCCATTTTAATTATCGGGTCGATCGGCAAGAAGGGAATAAAGGCAAAGGATCTTTGGATGGTCGAGGGAAGACGCTGCATCAAGGGCAAGCAAATCGCCGCAATCGAGACGAAGATAAACAAAAAAGTTGGGAATAATCTAGTGCGGTGAGCGCCCTCCAGGAAAAAGTGGAAGGTAAACGAAAAGATAAATGCGATCAACGCTGACCGGAACCCGCCGAACAATCCTATGACAGAAATCAATACGAAGAAAACTCCGCGCCAAGGCTTAGCGGTGGAAAAAATCCCCTTGATCCCATATCTGGCCAACATATAGCAAAATATCAGCGAAGCGCCCGTACTCATGCCGACAAACCTAGTAACGCCAAAGTCCACCGCGCCGACGAGTGTCGGGGGAAACAATAAATAAAGGTATTTAAAAGGACCGCTCATTGCGTAGAAATCCTGCGCAAAGGCTGTTATTCCAGGCAGGAAAAAGAGCGCTAAATACAAATGAGCCTGGTTCAATGGAATCCGCCTGGCTGTCAAAGCGAAATATCCCATAATGCCAATAAACATCACGATATAACGTTTGCCACCGTACACATCCCCGCCGAAGGCACGAAGACCCATACCGCCAGTAGCCTCGGCTGTAATCAAAATGACCAGCACCAATGCAATCACCGGCCGGTTTATTTCAGGAACAGACAAAAAGCGGAAGCGCTTGTCCAGTGTGCGATGCCCGATGAAGATGAGGAAACTAATCGCTGACATGGCCAGCGTAAAAGCTGGGCGTCCTGGCAGAAAAAAAAGAATCATGCTCATATTCCAAGACGCTACCAATAAAAAATAATGAAAGCGCAGCAGGATAGGGATAAGCAAAATACCAATAATAACACCAATTGCCCCAATACTGTTCACATCTAAATTCGCGGAATTAGTCGCCAGAAATCCGAGTACGACTGCCAATGGCAGGCAAATGCCATAGATCACGAGCGATCTCAATAAGGTGGCATGATTAGTCATGTTCGCAGCCAGTATATCGGTTATAAAAGGTGAATGTGAATACCAAAAAAATCATAAATCCTTGGCAATCCGTTGGGTCGCCAGGGTAAAAACCGGGGATATCTCTCTAGTTGGATGCCGAATAACTTCACCATTTATACTCACAGACAAGCCTGCAATCGCAGTAAATGCCACCAAATCCGAGTAAAACCCTCCCACTAAAAAAACAAAGAAAAACACTTTAGCGATAAAATAACCCAAAAAAACGGTGTTTATATTTTTTAGATCCGGGTCACCATGCATGAAGTTATAATAGAGCATTTTTCCGGTCACAATCAAAAACCATGCGAAGGCAAGGACACCCCAAATACCTAATGGGATGATTAAACTTAAAGGGCCACTATGATAATCCCCCGCATAAGCAGCCCATTCAGAAGAATCTGCAGCCAGCCTGGTAAAGGAATTGACCTGAGACATATACATATCACCAGGATCCAGAGCAAATCCCTTGCCTTCCCACAGATATTGAGGCACTTGGTGGATGACTACCTCCCACATTTTGACCCGCCAATCCACGGAAGACTGGGCATCTTCCTTAACCAATGGGCTTACCCGCACTGGCAAAAAGCTGATTGCCCTCTGCATTTGCCATGGCAACCGGTCGGAAAAAACAAAAGCTGAGGTAAGAAATAATAAACCGATCACCCCAGCCACCATCATATACTTGGTACGGTGCAGCCCCTCCAGGAAAAAGCTAAGTGCAAAGATCATTCCCATGTAGCCGAATCCAGAACGAAATCCGGTCAAAAGGATTCCCAAAAAGAACAACGCCGTAAGGGCTCCGCGCCAATACCGGCTTAAGATTCCCCGTGCACCATACTGCAACAGCAGAAGAAACAGCCCGGCATTACAGATGCCCCCCAGACTTACAAACCGCAAACTGCTGGCCTCCACAGGTTCATCGCCTGAGAAATTTGAAGACACAATTGCATTTAGAAAACCGAATCTTCCCCCCCAGTAATCGACCAACATCGTCAAAAAGCTGGTGGCGCTGGTGACGAAAAATAAAATTGCGTAGAATTTGCGTTTCTTTGCAGAAATGGGCTGGCTCACCATCGCGAAATACATGGCAATCGCCCCAACGATATAAATGTAACGCCGGCCTCCATAACTTGATCCGCCCAGCGCTGCCAAACCCGCGCCACCACGCATATAAGCGGTAATGAAAACAACAACTCCCAGCAATAGCAGTGACCGCGGAATGCTTCCCCCCACCATTAAACGCCTATTTGAATCAACACACCGGTTCAAAATGGCGATGGATAAACCAGCCATCGCGATTATCAGCCACAACGGAGGCGACCCGGGCAGAAATTGAAATTGAAAAACCGCATTGCAACTGAATATTAACAGGAAGTGATACCATTTCATCAAAAGGGGCAACGAGAGGACCCCAAAGAACAACGCGATCAGGCCCATATTGCTGAACTGCATTGGATCGGCGAGCAAATAGCCGATCAATATCGCGGCCGGAAGGCAAAGGACCAGCACAATGTGGGCACGATTGATGTTTAGTGAATTGGCCATTCAGCGAGAAGAATACCCCAAATCAACCCAGTTTCAATTCTGTTTACCGGCTATTTTCTGATAAACAGTTTCCAACTCCTTCCAAATTTGATGCCGGTCAAAATGGGGCCGGATCTCAGCCACTATCTTCTTCCTCTGACCGGGAATCTTCCATGGTTGGGAATTTATGGCCCCGCGCAACGCCTCGGTGAGCGCTTCCACATCCAAATCTCTGGCCACATTACCGAACCCAAATTTTTGGATATAATGTTGGGGACCGCTGTTTGCATAACAAACCGGCCACAGCCCCATGGCCATGGCTTCTTTCAAGGCCGTCGGCCCAGTGTCAATCCGGGTCGGCAGCAAAAAGATGCTTGAGGATTGCATCAACGGAATCATTTCCGCCGGTTTGAGACGCGGATGATGGATTACTCGGCCCGCCAAATCATCACGGGCCAGTAGATTCCCAAGTTTCTCGCGCAGAGGAAGCGCGCCCTCTCCGATGATGCATAGTTTCCAATCTGACGGTGCACCGAACCGGAACGCTTCTATCGCGTCCCAAATCCCTTTTCGTTCTTCAATATTGCCAAGGTAAAGAATCTGTTTGGCGTTTCCATCCGCCGATTCAGCCTCAAGAAAATCAGGCCGGATAGGATGTTCGATAGCGTAGACAGACCTGGTCCTTATCATCGGCATGGCAGAATCGAGAGAATACTCATTTTCTGCCGCTACATGATGGGCCCGTTTCAGTATCCATCTCTCATTCCATGCCGCCAGCCGGACATTGGCGGACATTTTTACGCGGTCTTTGTAAGTATTAAGATTTCCTTGAACTTCGACGATATGCCGTGCAGGCGCCAGTTTCATGGCGACATTGGAGTAGGCATCTTCGGTGCCCCATCCATGAACCACATCCGGCTGTACCCGCTCTGCCAGCGGCTGGAAATATTTCCAATCAAAGCGGAACAAACAATAAACCCGTGCTCTGCTCTTGACGGGAACTAAGTGGAAATGGGCTCCTTGATAAAGAAAATCCTTCGGCTCGGTGTGACGGGCAGTACGGCAGGCGATATGGAGTTCTACGCCATCTGGCGGAGGCAAGTGGCCCAGGACCCATGGCCATTCCTGTGTAGCGCCATAGTCCTTATCATTGAGCGCTTCACGCTGCACCTGCCGCGGCAATCCGCATATCCAGAGGACTTTCATTTCAGATTTTATGGGTATTCCCCATTCGCCGCGAACGAAGCCGGGCACAACGCCCTTCAATCTTGTTTTTTATAAACTTCTGCCCAGCTCACGTGACGGAAATGTCTCTCGTTATTAAAGCTTGGTGCGCCATATTTTCGCCGATGCTCCCGTTTCCGTTTCATTTGTTTCAGCCAATTCGGCAGATAAGGGTTTAGCGCCAGGCGCAGTTGCCGTGAACGGCTGATAGGGCCAGCGGTCTTTCCGGCCTCTTCGGCCTTGCTGTTGATTTCCCAAAGGGCCGAATATTCACTTTGCTGGATGGGTTTGCCGAGCAACGGAACACCGGCCAGCCGTTCAGCCATCACGCCGAGCACCATGGCTCCGCCAAATTTTAATTCTGTTCGCAGGCCGCTGGTCGCGGGGTCTTTGACTTCATAGAAATCAGCATCCTTCCGAAACGCCTCGTATAAGATGATTTTTTTCAGTTTGAATCCGTTTTCCAGGCTTAATACGCGGAAAAAAAGTTCCGGACTGAACTGGTAAAACCCATGGCCCATAAAGTTGTTGGCCGGAGTAACAGTAACAAAATGTCCGCCGGGTCGCACCAGTTCCAGGCAATGGGTCAAAGCTCGTGGAAAATCGAATATGTGCTCGAGCGTTCCGCCATCGTACACCAGGTCGAACTTGGCGTGATGCTCTTCAGGAAAGCGTTTGTTCAGGTCATGCAACAGTGTCGCCCCCTCAAAGTCGGAATAGTCAGCGGAAACGGGATCCCGGGCTCCGCAAAAACGGAGGAATTCGTCCGAGTAAAGCATGGTGCCCGGGGGATGGTCACAGCACCGGCGGATATCCTCCTCACTTGCCGGGATGCCAAAATCGTAGACCATTCCTTTCAGCATCGCCGGGGTGCAGGCAAAGCCCTGCCGGCCGAGCGTCAATGTCCGTTCGAAGCCAAGTCCCTGGTTCTTAGCCCACAGCAAAAATTTAACGGCGTTTGGATCAAGGGCCATACAAAAGTTTTTAAATCAAAGGGCAAATCTTCACCTAAGTCAACCGTCCAAAAGGCGGTTCGCGGATTGCTATGGGCATTCCATCCCCGCTATTTTGTTCGAAATGGCTGACCGACCAATTGCGATTGCCCTCGATTACCCCCTGACTTTACGTGGCGGTGTCAGCATCATTGTTGAATCGTTGTTGAAGCATCTTTCTCCCAGCTATCAGGTTGTCCTCATTTCTCCCGACGATCCACAGGCGCTTGAAAAGAACGGTCGACCGGCTGCTATCATCCGTCATATTCATTTCGATGCCGCCACCCTCACGCCCGCTTCGGCAAAAAGGCTGGTGGAAACCATCTCGCAGGAAAAAGTCTCTTTGGTCCATTTTCACGCCGGATCGAACTTGAACTGGGGAAACCGTAACGGGCGGAAGAGTCCCCTGCCCTGGCTGGCAAAAGCTGGCATCCCCACGCTTTTTTCTGCCCACCAGGTTTCGCCGTTGTTGGAGGGATATTGCGCTGAGAACCGTTCCCTGGCCTACAAGGTCGCACTTTTGCCGGCCGTATGGCTCGCCAGCACTTACGCGCTGTCCTATGCCAAATGTATCATTGCGGATTCAAAGCATGACGCGGATCTGTTGAAACGGAATTTTCCGCTCAGCGCCGGAAAAACCGGGTTCATCTACCATTCCCGGTTGGATGCGGCGCAGGTTCAGGCTCAAACGGAAAGTGTTCGCGAGCAGATCATCCTTGCAGTAGGACACATCGCCTTTCGAAAAGGCCAACATATCCTTGCGGAAGCATTCTCGCAGATCGCTGCTCAATTTCCCGGATGGAAACTGATATTGGCCGGCCCGATCCTGCAGGCAGAGTGTGCAAAAGCCATCGAGCAAACAAAGGCCAAACACAATATGGCCGACCGCATCATGATTTTGGGCAGCGAACCCGATCCATCCCAATGGATGCGGCGCGCATCCATATTTGTTCAGCCATCGCTGATGGAGGCATTCGGGCTGGCTTTGCAAGAGGCGATGTCGTTGGGCTGCGCGTGCATCGGAAGCGATGTAGGAGGAATACCCGAACTCATCACCCAACAAAAGACCGGCATCCTGGTCCCAGCGGGCGACCCAAAACTCCTGGCCGATGCGATCAGCGAATTGATTCGTTCGCCCGCCCGCCGGACGGAATTGGCTAAGGCGGCGAAGGCCAGCATCATCGCCAAAGGCGTGACTGGACAGGCCATGGCGCGAAATTATGAAACCATCTACGAGCGATTTTTAAGAACACCGTGAAATTTTCGATCGCCGCGCCTTATCGCAGTTCATATTACAACGATTACGCGCTTGTATTACACAAGCACGACATGTTGCGCGCGTACATCCTCGGCACACGCCGGGGCAGTAATGGAATCCCGCCGGAAAAACTTTGCCTGAACCCAACCATCGGACTGGTCAGAACGCTTGCCGGAAAATTTCTCAGCACGTACCGCGGCGAAAGCGTCCGTTTTGCCACATATCCCTGGTTCGACCGGTGGGCATGCAAAAAAATCGTGGCGCAAGACCATATCATTTCCAGCTATGGATTCACCAACGCGTGTTTCAAATCGGTGCGGGCGAACGGTGGAAAAAATTTCCTCGAGGCGGGCAACTCGCATCCGCAACAATTCTGGGACATCATGGAAGAAGAACACCGACGCTGGGGCTGTAAATTGCCTCCGGTCTATCCGCCTTATCACCGGCGGGCCTTGCGCATGATGGAGGATGTGGATTTTATCCTGAGTTCGAGCCGTTACGTCTCTGATTCATTCTTGCGGCGGGGATTTTCAGCGGACCAGATCATCTACAATCCATTTGCCTGCGATCTGTCGCGGTTTTATCCAGCCAAAACCCCGCGGCCAAAAAACCGGCCGCTCACAATCATCCACACCGGGATGCTAGGGCTCCGCAAAGGCACACCTTACCTGCTGGAAGCGTTCCGGCTGGTCAGACAACGCCAGCCTTCCGCGCGCCTCATCATGGTGAAACAGATACATGACAGCATCAAACCACTGATGTCACGCTACGCTGACCTGCCAATCGAATGGACAGACGGCGGAGACCATGATGTCCTCTCGGAATTGCTCCGGCAGGCAGACTTGTTTGCGATGCCGACGTTGGAAGAAGGGTTTGCCAGGACTTTGGCCGAAGCGCTTGCCTCTGGTTTGCCGCTCGTGACCACAGCCCATTCCGGGGTGAACGATTTTATTATCGAGGGCCAGAACGGCATAACGGTTCCTTTGCGCAATGCGCCGGCCACCGCCGAGGCGATCCTCAAACTGGGTGATATGATCATGGCCGGCAATGAACCTCCGGATGCGTTGATCGATCCCCATGCGCTTTCTTTTGAAGCCTTCGAGCGCAGGTTTCTGGATGGGATTGCGAAGCTCGAACAGGCGAAAAGACTCTGATCAGCCGCGCAGCGATTGGCTCTGCCACGGGTCCGTCGGCTCCCCGCTTTTTGCCGGTTTGACAAATTTGGAAGTTTCCCAGCCGGGATGCAGGGTGTGTATCGCCAGATAAGTTCCCTTGAGCGCGACGATAGGGATGGACTTAGAAAAGATGCCCAATGCCTCGGGCACGTCGTTCAACCCGTGGAAATGATTTTCCTGCTGGTAATCGTGCCACAAAATCACGCCGCCGGGCGCCAACAAGTTCATCGCCACTTCCGTGTCGTTCAGCACCGAACTGAAGCGATGGTCGGCATCCACAAAAATCAAATCGAACTTTTCATCCGCTTTAAAACACTCGAGGGAAATCTTGCCGATGCGGCGGTCGATCTTCTTTTCCAAGGGCGTTCCGCGATAGGCTGCGCCGTGTTCAGCAAATTCATCCAGCGTGGTGATGCGAGTCGCTTCGTCGGTGTTTTCCGCCAGCATGCGAGCGGTGTGGCCAAGATAACTGCCAATCTCTAATATCCGGCGCGACCGGAACCCCAGGGCACACTTCACCACCACCACAACATCAATCAACGGGGTTGACCAGGCGCCGACCGGGCACTGGCGGATGGATATCAGGCTGGAAGAGAAATCCGGAATGCAGATTTCTGGATTGGTTTCGGGCAGGCATTTCAAATGCGGTAACTTGCGGGTCAACAGCGTGTCCACGCCCGGACTCCGCCGGGAGCATCGCCAGATAAACCTAAGAAAACGTTCCCGGACACACAAGGGTGGCTGGTTGATGTGGCAGAAATCAATTGGCGGTTTAGTTTGCATGGGTCTTAGCAGCCTTCTGTATTGGCACACGGCGGCGGGCGGCGCGCACATACGCCAGACAGGTCAACGAACGATATACTCCTCCGCCGATCGCGTCGGTGATAAAAACCCGGCGTTCAGCCCGCCATTGTCGACGCAGTGTGCGGAGCGGTTCCAGAAAAAGCCATTGAAAGATCGCCTTCCACGGTGTCTGCCGGATCTGTTCCCAGACGGGAGGCCATTGTTCGCTCTCCCATCGCCAGCAAACCAGGTCTGTGGGTTTGCCCAACAGGCATCGGGCAATGAATTCGCGGCCACGCCGGGATTGCGGCCGCAACAACATGTTCTGTAACCCATACGTTTTGCGGCCCGGCGGCTGATGATGCAACACCAGGCCAAGCGCCTCACATTTCCCGTCCGGAATCGGGGATTGTTCGCACATCCCGAAAAAGCGAACCCTTTGGCGGTGGAAGAGAAAGAAGCGGCCGGCCGGCCAGTGTTGTGTGACCGGTTTGTGCCCGTTCCATAAGGGCCAGATGCAGCTAAATCCTGATAGTGATCTGTCAGGCTCCGGCAATCGCCGGAATTCCCGCAGCCAGGCGGCCAGTTCATCACTGGGAAATTCATCGGCATCCAACCGCAGGATCCAATCGTGGGCGGCATGCTCCCAGGCAAAAGGCCAGTGGGGTTCCTGCAAAAACGAGGGCGGTCTTTCGAAGAACCTCCCCCCGGCGGCCTCTACCACAGGACGAATGCCGGCGGAATCCGGAATATCGTGCAGCACAACCAAATCATCGTAACAGTCTTTTGATTTCTCCATCAAACGTTCCAGCAGGTCCCGCTGCCGGTGAACACAAACGACTAGTGAAACAGCCGGCATACCTTAAGCAGCAGTCCCGGAGCGAAAAGATTTTCTCAATTGGTTAAAGCGCACGCGATAGTAGAACGGGCGAAGGGCGAGTTGTTCAAGCAAAGAATGCCCGAATTGCTGTGAATCGAGATATCCAGCCGTGGCGATGGCCCGACGCAAATCTTCACTGGCGAATGGGTTTGGCCCTCCGCTCAAAACGGCTTGGAAGATTTTTTCCATGCGCGCAATGGAAATTACAGGGTCGGCAAGTTGACGAACTTGGTCGCGCCCGGCCTGGCCCATCTTTGTCCGCATGCCCGGATCACCGGATAAGGCCAAAATCGCTTTGGCCATCATCGCGGGGGTGCTGGCAATAAACCCGCATTCACCGTGACGCACCAATTCAATCTGGGCCTGATCATGCCATGGAACCGAGTGCGTGATAACCGGCTTGCCGAGGTTCATCAATTCCGCGATGCCGTACCCAAAACTTTCGCCGATGGATGAGGTATGGAGCCCGATATCGATCGCTGACATGGTCAGACGCAGTTCTGCCGTATCACCGGTGGCAGGAAGGATGAGAAAACGGCCGGCGTCCGGCGCCTGTCGTAAATCTTCAGCGATGAGTGGCGGCGGTTCGCGTAAGAGAAGTTTTATCTTTGGATTTTTTTTGCAGGCGAGACGAAAAGCATCCACAGCAAGATTCGTCCACTTGTTCGGTTCCGGTCGTGAAAAGCGTCCGAACAGGATCTCGCCATCGGCAACCCCATGTTTGTGCCTGAAACCGGCGACTTCTTTTGGCGACGAAGGTTCGCTGGCATCCAGCGGATAGACCGCGACGCTGTTTCGCTGGAAAAAATTTCCATCCAATCGAAGGCAAACGCGTCGCGCCGCCTGCACGCAACTAGTCCAGGAGATAAACAGCCGGAAATCGGTCCATGCGTTCTCTTTCGGGTTCCATAAATGGCCGAACACATTGGTTTGAATGACCGGAATCTTTTTGGGTAAAGCCGCCAGCGCTTCGCCCAAAACATCTCCAGGGAAGGGATGTCCTGGCGCGTGGGCGTGAATGATGTCCGGCTGGCTTTCCTTCAGCATCTTCGCAATGAATACGGGATCCGATCCCACGACGCGGGCCGGGATGGAATGCTGTTCCAATTCCGCGCGGCGAGGGCCGTCCTCCATGGTGAAAATTTCAACCTGATGACTCCGCTCTTTCAAACCCCACGCCCAGCGGCAGGCGGCTTTTTCGGTGCCGCCCAGGCCAAGGTTGGTGAGAAAAACCAAAATCTTCATGCGGCATTCTGCGGTTTTTGCGCCAGGACGTAACAATTATATTGCAACACCACCGGTGATATTCCGGGCAGGCTCGCGGATGTCCGGCGGATGACTGCGCCCTTTTGAGCCAAATGGGTTGTGAGGTCCACAAGGCGCGGGAGATGGATAGCATCCGCATCAATCCGATAAGATCCGCCGTTAAGGACACTTGGTTGAAGATTGATCCAAAAAGCGCCCGGTGTGGACCGGCGGGCGCGGCGTTTCCAGCGGGGGGCCAGCCAGAAATAATCCACCAGGTGCAAGGCAGCATCCAAAAGGTGGCCGCGCTGCAATTTCTCCCGGAAACGGCGCGGCGTGCGGCCAAGAAAAATACTGGCGGCGAGATTGTCGCCGTCCACAAATTCTGGACAAACAATGCCGATCAGCCCGCCCGGTTTGCAATAGTTCCACAGCCGGTCCAGATACTCGGGTGGATCGGCCACGTGCTCGATGGTGTAAAGACTGACCACCAGGTCGAACTTCTCCTTCAGGCCGAAATCAATTGTATCAAGGGGGAAAAACCGGGCCGAGGGATAGCGCAACTGGTTTGTGGCGAGCAATTCACGGCTATGATCAACACCGACATAATGCCCACCAGCATTTTCCACATAACGACAAAAATGGGCGGTACCGCAGCCCACCTCCAAAACGGAAATGCCGGGCTCTACGCATTTGACCAGGTCGCAATGAAAAGGATGCAAATCTTCGGTGTATTGCTCATTGCCGGTCTCGGCCATCGAATAGTAGGAGGGGGGGGGATTTTGATAAAAATTCTTAAAGGAAACTTTTATCGCGGAAATCTGTTCCGGCTTCAGGTCGCGATAGGGACTTAAATGGACACTCATGGCAGGGACGCAGGGGAAGCGGCAGCGACCGCCGGTTTGAAATTATTCAGCATACGTCTCAGTATCGTGCGGCCCAGCCATGCGGCCACCAAAAAGCCATGAGCGAGGGCGATCGCCATTTTCCAAAGCGACGTGTCCGGCAGGCCGCTCGCAACCAGATAAAAGAGCAACCCTGCGGCGCACTGGAGTGCCAGGTGTATCCATGTGCGCGTGGAAAGCCAGCCGCCGCCCCCGACCAGCCGGATGACATATAAATCCTGGGCGACAACGCCGATCCGGCTGACGAGAAAACCCCAGGCCACACCGACCAGCCCGCCCCAATGCCAGCCCAATACCACGCACGCGCCTAGAAACAGGCTTCGGAAAATCATGAACCAGAGCTCAACACCCATACGGTTTAGCGGTCCCATCTGAGCAGTCGAAATGTTGGCCAGCGCGTTAAAACAGTAGGCGATGACCAGCGGGGTTATGACCGGGGTCACCTGGACGTAAAAATCATCCCTCCATAGCCACAGCCTCAAGAAAACGGGATGCCAGCAGGCAAACCAAACGGAGATGAGAACAAGCCAGCCAAAGGTAAAATTGAAAGTTTCATTATAGATGGATGCTGATCCTTCGCGGCTGTCCTTACCGACTGCGCGCGCGGTATTAAAAGCAACTGGTCCCATCACCGCCATGCTCAACCCCTGGATCCTTGAACCATTGTTATTGCAAAAAGTGTAGGTTTTAAAATCAGAGGTGGGCGCCAACCTGCCCAAGAGCACGCGATCGATAGACCCCAAAAAAGCATTGGCCAGCATGGCGGCAAAGGATTTGGCTGTGTACGCCGCCATTTCCCGCGCGCGGTTCATGGAGGCCTCGCGCCAATGCCAGCCGAGATCATATTTTCGCCGGGCGTGCCAGATGAAAATCACCAATTGCAAAGTCGTCAGCACGATACCGGAAAGCAGCATGAGGACGGGATTTCCCGTACGCCAGGCGATCCAGAGAGAGACTAGTATTTGGAGCACTTGGAGACAGGAACGCAGTATCCCGATGAATTTAAAATCCAAGTGCGCCTGGGAGAGCACCAGCCAGAACTGATTGTAATAAGAGAGAAATATTCCCACGCCCCCGCATACGAACGCCCATTGCAGTGTCTTCACATCCTCAGGCTTGAGATGATTGAAGTATTTTGGCCCGAAGCAGACGCCGACCACCATGAACACGATCCCCATCAGGCTCAACAGTGGAATGGCCACCAGGTTGCCCGTACCCCAATATTCCCTTACCGCGTTTTTGTCCCCTTTGCCCAGGGCCACACCGATGTAACGGCCCACGGCCACACCCAAACCAAGATCAGCAAATCCAAAGATGCCAGTGAACAGACTGACATAGCCCCAGACGGCGTACATGTCGTCCCCCAAATAGTGGACGAACTTCGGCGCAGTATAGAAATTGATCACCGTAATGAACAATAACGGCGCCATGCTCCATAGAAATTGTCGTTTAATGCTCAATCAGGACCTTTGGACCATAGGGTGCACGAATCATATCGACACCCCAGCCGGCTCTACGCGTTCAAACACAAAAAGGTGGTTCAAGCCAAATTGAAAAGTCGAATGCCGGACGAGGCGGAAATATTTGCCGGAAAAAATCTCCGGGGTCTGTTTCACGTCAAAGCCATGATGTTCCTCCAGTGACATGCCGTCAATCAACCGCAGGAACTTAAGCATGGCGAGGATGTTGTCCACAAAGGCAGACGGAACGGTGATGACCAGGAAGCCGCCGGGTTTCAAAAACCGGACGCAGCCTTGCGACAGGCTTTCATATTCTGAAGCGGGAAAATGTTCCAGCACTGCCAGCATGGTGATGGCGTCAAACGGTTCCACATCCGGCATGGCTGCAGGAAAAAAACCAGCCACCAGTTTTGAGTTCCCGATCTGCACGTCGCTTTTCAAGGTGGGATCAATACCGACGCTTTGGGTGTTCTCTAAAGAAAGCTGCTGGAACAGCACGCCGTCCACGCTACCGATATCGAGGACTCGTGAACCCGGCTTGATGTATCGGCGGGCTTTTCTGATCCGCCAGCTTTGGAGAAATCGATCTACAAACGTCATTACCTTGATCCTATGCGGCGGGCGGTTTGCGGGTAACGGTCTTCAATCCCAGCACGCTCATGAAGAAACTTGAGAAAATGCATTGGATGCCGACAATCATCAGTGTTGCAGCCGGGATGAGCCGTCGCAGGTTTTCAGAGTAATCCACCACACCATAGTTGGCCATCTTCCAGATCCACAAAGCGCGTAAAATCAGGATCGCTCCCGCCAGCACAGTGAGCACTCCAAGAACAAGGCCTTTCTCCAGGGTAAACACTTTGAAGATGCGGGATAGCTTTGGATCATCCGGCAGCAGTCCTTCAGCGATGGCAAATACCTTGGTGAAGAATGCAAAGGCGATGAGTTGAACGCCGACGATCAACGCCATGCAAGCCATCATCAAGGTGCCAACGTTAAACGTGACCTGACCCATCTTGATGTCGTTCACCGACAGGACAGCCGCAAAGACCAGACCGATGGAAGACAGGAAAAGTCCGGGCACCAAAAACAGCCAGCGCGGCGAATAGATGAGCATGAAGCGCAGGTGCCGCCAGCCATCGCGCCATGGTTTGAGATGTGGCGGACGTGAGCGGCCGTCTTTGTGCAGGGTGATGGGCACTTCCGAAATCTTCAAACCTTTGAGCGTGGCTTTGATGACCATCTCCGAGGCGAATTCCATCCCTGTGGTCTTCAGATCCATGGCCGCGTAAGCGGTCTTGGTGAAACCACGCAATCCGCAATGAAAATCATGCGCCGGCGAATGAAAAAAGAGATTTCCGATGAAAGAAAGAATGGGATTGCCGATCCAGCGGTTTTTCCACGGCATGGCTCCCGGGGCGACGGTGCCACCGCCGATGGGCAGACGGCAGCCCATCACGAGGTCGTAACCAGCCCGAAATTTTTCCACGAACCCCTCGATCTTCGAAAAATCATAGCTGTCATCGGCATCGCCCATGATGATCCATTTGCCGTAAGCCGCCTGAAAGCCACCGCGCAAGGCGTTGCCGTAGCCCTTCTCTTTCACCGGCACAACACGCGCACCGAGTTTTTCGGCGATGGCCTGCGAACCATCCGTGCTGCCGTTATCGGCGATGAGGATCTCACCGCGCACCCCGGCCCGTTCCAGGCCGAGCTTCGCTTTTTGCACGCAGCTGGCGATGGTCTCCGCCTCGTTGAGACACGGCATAACAATCGTCAATTCGACCTGGTCGCCGGTGGGATTTACGGCATTCATTTTGTCAAGATTAGCGGGAACCGTCGTTAAGCTCAACAATAGGCCAGTCATGCCAGCCCATCGACCATTTCAGTTGCAGGGGCACGGTGGCGAGCAGCTTTCCATTCACTTCGCCGAGCCATTGGTCCAATGGCCGTTGGAAACGCTGATCGAATATCGTCGGGTCAACCACGATGTATTTTATTCCGCGCTGGCGAAGCACTTCGCCGGTATCGGTGGAAAGGACGTGCAAAATTTTTCGCGAACCGAAAGGACGCCACAACGAAGTTTCCGGGTCATCGAACGTTACCAGTCCTACGGTTTGGATATCGGGTGGCAATGCCGCGAGGATGGGTGCGAAGGCGCGGGAACGTTCGGAATTGGCCTGATAAGTTTCTTTCGCCATTTTAACAGGTCCTTTGACCTTGTCCTGCGGCACTCGGGCCAGAATGGTGTTGGCCGGCCAAAGCGGTCGTGGCGGATTGATGACGAGAACCAGCAGCGCCAAAAGGAACGTGGCTCCGGCCAGCATCTGCCACCATTTCTTCCGCACCGCGGAACATTGCCTGCCTGACAAAAGGCAAGCGGCGGCGATAAAAGGATAGTAAGGCGCGGCCAAACGGCCCACGCCCGATAAGCCCATCTCAGCCAGATAGACAAAGAATGCAAGCATCAATCCGCCAAACACCAGCAATCGATAACTGTTGAGGATTGGTTCGGTCTTGCGATTTTTTTTCCGGCTGAAAAAACCGGTGAGCAACAGGACGGAAACGCCTGTGCCGATGCCCGCCGTCACCTCCCATTGCAGCACGGTCATGGACCATTCGTAAGCGCCGGATTCAGTGAAGGTTTTCTTTAGCCGCTCCCGGAGTGCGACCGGCATGTGATCATTGACGGCCTGGTTCCATTTGTCCGCCATGGGAAAGATGGGCGGGCAAAAATTTTGCAGGACGAGCAGCACGACATTGTTCGCAGAATGAACCACCACATCTCCTCCGCCAACCGTGAGATTCTCCGCTTTGGCGCCGGTCCAATCGCCACAGTATTTCAAGTTGAAGTAAGCCGTCGGCAGGAAAGAGACGAGCGCGGAAATGGCCAGGACGCAAACCAATGCGATGGGCTTGCGCAACATCATCCGCAGGCATGGCAGCAATGCGAGACCGACGGGCAAGACGAGTGGGAGATTACTGGTTTTCGCGGAAGTCGTCAGGGCTGCGCCGAGGATGGCCAGCGCCACATCGCCCATGGAACGGCTGCGAACGGCGCGAAATGCAAAATGCAGCGCCATCAGTGGAAGCAACGCGCCGAAGAGATCGTTACCAATGCTGCCGGCCTGCAGCAGATAACAATAGCCCGTGGGCAATATCCACATCCACACCCAGGCGGCGCGCATACGGACGCCCAATCCGCGGAGGACAGTGAAGACCACGCTGGGCATCATCAGGTAACAGACGGCGTTGATGAGAAAGAGCCAGCGGTCGGTATTGGTGAAAACGATGAACGGCAGGGATACCCATTCCACACCACAGGCACGCGTGTTGAGCCGGTGAAAGATTGTGTGTACCCAGTTCCATTGGCCCTCGGCCAGCCAGTTCAACATGCGCGGCACGCGATAGGCCAGTGCGTCGTAATTATTTGGCGGATAAATCACGCCGCCCAGGATGGCGAGCAAGGCCAGGAACAGGAACGACATGGGAAAGAAGCGGCGGAAACGCCGGCGGAATTTGGAACAAGGTGCGGGACAAAATTGCGCACCGCTCGATTTCCACCAAATGACCAAGGCTGCCAGCCCGATGGCAAAAGCGACGAGGTAGCCGGTGAGATTGAGTTGATGCAGGGCGGATAGTATCCAGCCGGTGGCGCCGCAAAAGGTGCAAAAAACGATCCAGCCTCCCAGAAATGGCGAATTGAAGCCGCAACGTCCCTTGTCTTGCGACCCGTTCCCGGAAGACACCGTCGTTGTATTTGGTTTGAGAGACACGTTTAAAACCCAGCCGGACGTAGGATATTGGCGCGGTCTTGGCGCGGTCAACGGCAAATCCCCCGGTTTATTACGGAGATGCCGGCGGATTTTTATCCTTGAACAACATTCCGATTGCCCATTCACTCGCCAAGAGCCCGCGCTATCGACCGCGGTGTCAGGCTATAAATGACTTCAATCCTGGGCATATCGGCGTTCTATCATGACAGTGCCGCAGCAGTTATCATCGATGGCAACGTGGTCGCGGCGGCACAGGAAGAACGTTTCACGCGTCAGAAACATGACGCCGGCTTTCCCACCAACGCCATCGCTTATTGCCTGAAAGAAGGCGGCATCAAACCGGATGCAGTGAACTACATGGTTTTCTATGACAAACCGTTCACCAAATTTGAACGTTTGATGGAAACATATATCAGTTATGCGCCAGTGGGGTTCAGGAGTTTTCGCCGGGCCCTGCCCTTGTGGTTGAAGGACAAGCTCCATTTGCGACGCACCTTGCAGAAAAACTTTGGGTCGTCGCCGGACATGAAGCTGGTCTTCACGGACCATCATGAAAGCCATGCGGCCAGCGCGTTTTTTCCCAGCCCATTTGAATCCGCCGCCGTGCTGACCGTGGATGGTGTAGGCGAATGGAGTACGGCCACCGTCGGCATAGGAACGGGCAATAAGCTGAAGCTGCTGCAACAGATGCAATTCCCCCATTCCATCGGCCTGCTGTATTCCGCCTTCACTTACTATTGCGGATTCAAGGTGAACAGCGGGGAATATAAATTGATGGGTTTGGCGCCTTACGGAAAGCCAGTGTATGAGGAGTTGATCCTAAAACATTTGTTAGACCTGAAGCCCGACGGCAGTTTTTGGATGAACATGAAGTATTTCAATTATTGCGAGGGGTTGACGATGACCAATCGGCGGTTCCATGAGCTGTTTGGCGGGGAACCGCGCAATCCGGAATCGATGCTGGAGCAACGGCACATGGACCTGGCGGCGAGCATCCAAAAGGTGACGGAAGAAATTATGTTGCGCATGGCAGCGGAAGCGCACCGGCAGACCAAATCACCCAACCTCGTCCTTGCCGGGGGCGTGGCGTTGAATTGTGTGGCCAATGGCCGACTGCTGCGTGAAGGGCCGTTTGAAAATATTTGGATACAACCCGCTGCGGGTGATGCGGGCGGAGCTTTAGGCGGTGCACTGTTCGTCTGGCACCATCTTTTGGACAAGCCCCGCGTGACGAATGGGAATGACACGCAACGCGGGAGCTTGCTCGGGCCGGTTTATGCCAACGAAGTCATTGGGGAGTTCTTGGATAACACAAAGACCCCGTTCAAGCGCTTTGAGAATGAAGACGGTCTGCTCGGGTTCGTGTCGCAAAAGATCGCGGATGGCAAAATCATCGGCTGGTTCCATGGGCGGATGGAATTCGGACCGCGTGCGCTGGGTGCGCGCAGCATCATCGGGGATCCGCGAAACCCGACCATGCAAGCAACGATGAATGTGAAGGTGAAGTTCCGCGAAAGTTTCCGTCCGTTCGCACCGTGTGTGCTGCAGGAACGCGCGAGCGATTATTTTGCCATGAAACCCGGCCAGGAAAGCCCCTATATGCTTTTGGTGGCGCCGCTATTGGAAAAACATCGGGTGAGCCTTGCGGAAGCGGACAGGCGAAAAATGGAAAACGACCCGGATCTGCGACAGCGAGTGAATGTGGTGCGCTCGACCGTGCCGGCCATCACGCATGTGGATTACAGTGCGCGCATCCAAACCGTGGATGAGACGCGACATGGCCGGTTCTATCGGCTCATCAAGAAATTTGAGGCGCGAACGGGTTGCCCCATCGTGGTGAACACCAGCTTCAACGTGCGGGGTGAACCCATCGTCTGCACGCCAGCGGATGCGTGGCGTTGCTTTCTGGGCACGGACATCGATGTGCTGGTGCTGGAGGATTTTGTGATTCTGAAAGAGGATGTGCCGGCGGCGATCCTCGAAGAGGCAAGGAAGGAAAAAGTCCGATATGAATCCGATTGACCATGAACCTGATTGATTTTCCCCGCAACCCGACGTCCAGAGTCCTGCGACAATTCGCCGCCGCCTGGCTGGTGATTTTGTCCGCCATTGGTGCGCAACAGTATTTTCTCAGGCATCACCCGGTGCCGGGCCTGGTGATTTTTGGTGTGGCGATCGTGGCCGGCGTCATCGGACTGATCAAGCCCGGGGCCATCCGCTGGCTGTTCATCGGCGCCAGCGTGGTGGCGTTTCCGGTCGGTTGGGTGGTTTCGCAACTGGCGGTAGCAACAATGTTTTATCTGCTGATCACTCCACTGGCGCTCGTATTCCGGTTATGCGGACGTGATGTGTTGATGCGCAAATCTGCTTTGAATCGAACCAGTTTTTGGTTACCCAAGAAGACACCCGAAGATGTGCGGAGCTATTTCCGGCAATATTGACGGGCCAAAAACGAGAATCATGATGGACCCGAAGAAAAATGAATTTGAGCAGGCTTCCGCGGAACCGCGCAAGGGCGTATTGCGGGAACTGGGCGGGTTCATCAAGGAACGACGCAAGTGGTGGCTGTTACCTTTGCTGATTGCGATGCTGGTTTTGGGGATCTTGATCTTGTTATCCAGCACGGGGCTGGCTCCATTCATTTACACGCTGTTCTGATCGCATTTCGTCCAAAGCATCCAGATGAAATTTACGGGCACAATCCAACTGCTCGTGCTAATGATTTCCAGCCTGAGCGCATTGCTGCTGGGCATCTGGGCTGGCATGCCGTGGTGGTGCATCGGCGGGGCGGGCATTTTGTTCATCGGCCTGATCGCGATGGAAATATTTCCGCGAAAGGGTTCCGGGGCCTGGGCAGCAGGCATGGCATCCATCGGCACAGTTTTGGGTGTGGGTTATTTACTGTTTGGGGCGCATTATTGGGATGGATTTCATGCAGTATGGGGAAGTCTCGTCACCCTGCCCGCCTTAATGGCCTCCGTTCGCATGAGATCACGCCCAGCCATCTGGCAGTGGCGGCTCCCGGCTATGGCGTGGGCACTGGCGACAGATGCGGTCTGGCTGGGCGCCGCGTACGAAAAGAACGACCGGCTGGGATTTTACGCCGCGCTCCTGTTGTCCATAGTGCTGCTGATGCTCGCCAAAGGCTGGTTTCGCCTGACAGCTCCGGTCGTTCTCTGCATCAATACAGGCATTCTCCTCCTCATCGGCCTGCCAGCGGCCAATCTGTTGGTTTCACCGGCTGACAGCCTGGGAATTCCTCCTGCCCTTTCTGAAAGGCCTTTTTCCTATGCGTATTTCAAAAAAGACCCGGCGGGATATGCGCGATGGTTAAATTATTTGCAGGGCCAATACATCTCCTGTTTTATCCAGCGACTTTACGAGCCTGTTTCAGGCGGCCCCGTCGGCCATAAGTTGCGGCCAAACAGCGAGGCCATGTTTTGTGAAGGGCACATATCCATCAACAGCAAAGGTTTCCGGGGCGCGGAGATCGCCGATGATAAAAAAGACGCCTATCGCATCGTGGTGCTGGGTGAATCCACGACTTTTGGCTACACCATCTATGCCGGGGAAAAGCCGTGGTGCGAATTGCTGCAGCAGATGATCGAGGACCGGTTGAAACCCAGCCGACCGGTAGAGGTCATCAATGCCGGAATTCCCAGCTATAACATCAATCAAAATCTTTACCGGCTACCATCACAAATCCTGCCGCTAAAACCGGATATGATCATTTCTTACCACGGCTTTAACGGTTTTTTCCTATTGGGCGGCTCCCTTCCCCCCATATCCACAACAAAACCACCTCCGCTATACGAACGCCGGCCGCTAAAGCTGCTTGCCGATCTCGAGTACCAGATCAAATTGAACAATTTTAAAAAGCATTTGAAAGCCAGGATGACCGCACGCGATACGCCACTCACGAACCCGATGGAATCGGAATACGCTGATGCCTACCGGCAATTGATCCGTATCTGTCAAACAAACGATATTCACCTGGTGCTCTCCACGTATTCCATGGCCGTCAATGAGCAGAGTGATGTTGACGTCATTCAGTTTTATCACCGGACCACGTTGTCTTTGCCGACGGTTTTGCAGGCGAACGTCATCCATTCCATCGTGGTAAGCAACCTGGCAAAAGCGAATCAGGATATCGGTTTTGTTGACACCCATCCAGGCCTGGATGGGGTGGATGGAAAATTTATCGACGTGATGCATTTCGCCCCGGAAGGAGAACAGCAAATGGCAGAAACATTTTTTGCGGGCATCAAGGATTATCTGGTGAAGGGCTTGGCCGGAGCAGCAAATGGCACGCAGAAGCGATGAAACTCTGCTCCACCATCACACTTTGCCTGCAGGCAGTATTGAGCCTGGGTGCGCTGCTGATCGCTCTTTGGACCGGCATGCCGTGGTGGAGCGTAGCCGGCACGGGAATCATGCTCGGCGGCCTGATAGCGTTGGAGATGTTTCCAACAAATAATGTGAAACTATGCGTGTTCGCAACCTGCCTCGGAGCCGTTTTTGGGCTGGGCTACCTCTTATTTGGCAACCATGAATGGGAAAGTTTTTACGGGATATGGTGCGCGCTGGTGATGTTGCCCGTTTTGCTGGCTACGCGTTTGAAATCCTCTCCCCAGCTACGCTGGCTCCGGCTGCTCGCCATCTTTTGGATGCTCGTAACCGATGCTATTTGGCTGGGTGTCACGTATAAAAATGACCAGCGGGCCGGGTTTTATATCGCCCTGTTCGGAGCAGCGGCAGTGCTGGTTTTGAGTAAACTATGGTTTCGCCTGCCGTCATTGGCCATTCAGGCCGTGAACACAGCGATTCTTTTGATCGTGGGTCTGCCGATCGCCAATCTTTGCCTTTCACCAAAAGACAGCCTGGGGATCCTCCCTCCCATCTCAGCAAAACCATACTCGTATGCGTTTTACAAAAAAGACCCGGCGGCGTATGCACGATGGTGGGGCTATCTTGGCAAAGAATTCGGTGCGCCTTTCCAACATCTGCTCATCTACGAGCCGGATGGGCCCTTGCAATACCGGTTACGGCCGAACGCACAGACCTTCATCTGCGAGTCAAAGGTATCCGTCAACAGCAAGGGATTTCGCGGGCCGGAATTCGCTGAAGATAAACAGGACGCTTACCGCATCGTGGTGCTCGGCGAGTCCACGACATTCGGGTTGACCATAACGACCAACGACAGACCGTGGCCGGAATTGCTGGAAGGCATGATCCGGGACCGGTTGAAGCCCACTAAAAGGGTCGAAGTGATCAATGCAGGCGTTCCCGGCTATAACATCACCCAAAACCTCTACCGGCTGCCTTCAAAAATTCTGCCGTTGAAACCAGATTTGATCATCTCCTATCACGGCTACAACGGTTTCTTCCTGGTGAACCGTTCGCTGCCGCCGGTGGTCACTACGGAGCGACCGCCGGCATACCAGCGTCGGCCCATAAAATTACTCGCAGACCTTGAGTACGGCATCAAAATGAACCGCTACAAGAAACGTCTTCTGACCAAAACGATTCCGGCTGCGGTTGACCCGCTTGATCCGATGGATTCCGGTTACGCGCAAGCGTATCGACAGTTGATACAAGTCTGTCGCACCAACAACATCCATCTCGTGCTCTCAACCTTTTCCATGTCGGTGAATCAACAAAGCGATCCGGACATCATCCAGTTCTACAACACCACCACCATGGGCCTGCCCCAGGTCCTGAAAGCGAACGAGGTGCATAATCTCATCGTGAAAAAACTTACGGAATCCAATGCGGACATCGGTTTTGTGGATACCCATCCCGGAATCGACGGATTCAACGACAATTTTATCGATACGATCCATTTTTCGCCGGAAGGAGAACAAAAGATGGCGGAGGCGTTCTTTGAAGGCATCAAAGACTATCTGGTGAAGGATTTGGCCAAGCCGGTTGAACCTCGCTAATGCAGTTTGAGGTAGAGTTTTATGCTGCCTTTTTATCAGTCCCGCCGGCTACGCACCATTGCGCACAAGCGACGTTCGCTTCGCGAAGCTACGCAGTCAGGCAATAAAATTTAATTGACGTATACCCCGGGTAGTCGTCCCGATTCAAAATCGGGACTCGACCCGGGGCTATTCTCTTCCATCCCAACGGGATAGTCAGTCAGTTCCGCTTCGCGGAATAAATCTCTTTTCGTCGTTTTACAAATGGCTCAAATGGCAAGCTCGCCATCTATAATCATTTGCTCTTTTCCTTTCGAGGCAGATTTTTTACGATGGCGTCATGCCTTCATTCGATATTGTTTCGCAGGTCAACTCGATGGAAATCGAAAACGCCGTGAACCAGGCCAAAAAAGAACTGGCCAACCGTTTCGACTTCAAAGGGAGCAAAGCCGAGATCATCCTGGAGAAGACGGAAATAAAGCTGACGGCCGAGGATGATTTCAAGGTGCGCACGCTGAATGAGATGGTCATCAGCAAGCTCGCCAAGCGCGGTATCAGCCTCAAGAGCGTGGAGCAGTGTGACGCGGACATCTCGCCGCTGGGCCATGCGCGACAGGTCATCAAGATCAAGAACGGGATTGAATCCACGGTGGCCAAGCAGATCACGGGCTTCATCCGCGATGGCAAATACAAGGTGACCACGGCAATCCAGGGCGATGAAGTGCGCGTGAACAGCAAGAGCCGGGATGAACTACAGACGGTCATCAACGCGGTGAAGGCGAAGGACTTTCCGGTGGCGGTGCAGTTTGTGAATTTCAGGGAGTAAGGGAAATATCCAAGCGCAACTGATAAATCGGGGCTTCGGTTACGCAGAGGCCGGTAAATTAGATTTTACGCTCGCCCTCACCCTGACCCTCTCCCCCGGGGAGAGGGAACAGCAGGCGACAGATTTCATTGTACCGAAGGACCTTTAGCATATTCCGTCTTAAATCGTTCGCGCGTTTCTGACAAATAAAACAATCAGGCGGGAATCCGGCGTCCCTTCAGGACACATATTTATTTCTATCAGATTACCAGACACTTCGTGTCTGGCTAATTTCCGGGGTCGCTTCGCGACCACACTAATTCCGGAATTGGATCCCTGATTGAGGTGACGAGGGATACTGCAAGGGATGACGGTTTATACTTTCCCGGATCCATACAGTTACAGAAGCTGCTGTGCCCGAGGACGGCCACCTGAAACGTGGTAAACCACACTCCGGGAAAATCACTCGAAGCCGCGGAAGATTCCGTCGGCATCGACTGATCCGGCGAAATCTTCAAAGTCCATGTTAGCGATGGAAAGATTGGCGGCAACCGAAACGAAGGCGGACGGAATAACGCGAAAGGATTCGCCGGGGTTTTCGAAGAGGTCGACCACCAGGACAGGGTTTTCCTCATGGGTCAGCGCGAGTTGGTCTACGATGACGGCGAAAGTGTGGGCCAGCTCACCTGACTTGGCCAGCAGCGCAGGCAATTGGGCGGCGGTAATGCCGGCGTAGGCGGGGTCGCTGATGAAATCGAACGGGACGCTGAATTCGCCTTCGGGATTTTGGAGCAGGGTGCAGAGAGATTTCCAGGCATCGTCATCGGAAAAATCGGTGCGCAACACGAGGGGATTTTCGGTGAGGGGTATCATTTTTTGGGTGGGGTTGGTTTTTGGCGTCACGACGCCGGCTGATCTACGTTTGGCGGGTTTGGCTTTGCGAGGTTTTGGCGCATCCCCGGCAAAAGAAGGTTTTAGTTTGATGGCTTGCTCAAGATCGGCAGCAGCACCGGATTCATCGCCCGTCATGGACCGGGCGACGTTGCGATTGTAATAGGCCTCGGCGTAATCGGGCTTGAGCTTGATGGCCTGGTCATAGTCGGCGAGCGCACCGGCGAGATCCCCGTTGCCCCTGCGCGCACCACCACGATTATTGTGATAACTGGCGGAATCCGGCTTGAGCGCGATAGCGTTGGTGTAATCAGCGATAGCGCCATCCAAATCGCCCATGTGGTGTTTCAAGAGACCGCGATTGTTGTGGGCGAGCGGCGAATTCGGGTTGAGCTCGATGGATTTGTCGTAATCCGCGAGCGCACCTGACAGGTCATGCTGGGCTTTCTTAGCGCCCGCGCGGTTGAGATAGGCGGCCGCGGATTTGGGGTTAAGCTCGATGGAGCGATCAAAATCAGCGAGCGCGCCGGGCAGATCGCGCAGGGATTGTTTCACCAGGCCGCGATTGTTGTGGACGATGTCACCGGGTTTCAACTCGATGGCTTTGTCGTAATCAGCCAGCGCGGCGACGGGATTGCCCTGGAGGCGGTGCAGTTCGCCGCGATTCAGGTAGCCGACTGCGAAATCGGGTTTTAATCCGATGGCGCGCGTGAAATCCTCCAGCGCGCCGTTCACGTCCCCTTTGATTTGTTTGATGAGGGCGCGATTATTATAGGCTATCTCGGAGGGTTTTAGCTCAATGACTTTGGTGTAATCGGCGATGGCACCATCGAAATCTTTTTGGGCACGACGCAATGACGCGCGATTGAGATAAACCGGGGCAAGGTCGGGCTTGAGGTCGATGGCCCGCTGGAAATCTGCCAAGGCCCCGGCGGCATCGCCTTTCCCGAGCTTCGCGAGGGCGCGGTTGTTGTAGAGGGGTGCGAGGTTGGGGTTGAGCGCGATGGCCTGGTTGAAATCGGCGAGCGCACCATCGAGGTCGCCCTTGATGCGTTTGGTTTCACCGCGCAGGCCAAAGGCATCGGCGGTTTGGGGGTCGGCTGTGCTCATACCTGGTGATCAACTATGCTTCCTCCTATCCGGTTTGTTTTTCATCCGGGACCGGCGGTTGCTCCTGGACGGAATCTTTGACCAGCCAGCCGAGGATGGCTTCGGCTTTCTGGATGACAGCGATGGCGGCGGCAACGTGCAGGATGATGCGCAGGATCAAGAGGAACAAACTAAGTTTCGCCGACGGCGACATGGTAAAATACGCACCGTAAGGACTTGAAAGGTTGAGATAATTCAACAAATAGGTGCCTTCCACGATTGCGTTAAAAAACAACCACACGGCCTGCAACCGGACCATGAGAATGGCGAATTGCCGAAACGTCATGCGCTGCCAAAACCGCGTTTCCTCCGGCGACATCACGTATTGCTGCCGAATCGCCGGCGCGGGTGGCGTGGAAACTGGCGCTTCGCCGAACGGCTCGAGGCGCCGGCCATCGACGGGGCACAGCTCAATTTCGTCCGCAAAATCTTTACCGCAATATGGGCAATGTTTCATAAGAGTGAAGGTTCTGGATTGGTTGTTCGATGTTCAGTTTGGCCGGCCAAATTCTATTAGCTCAAAAAGGGTCAAATCCATGATAATTGAAACGGCTTCTGCTCGGAAGTGTCCTCGGGCCGAACGTCACCATCAAAAAGATTCACGGACTGGTTAAAGGTCTGGTGAAAATGGATATGATTTGATGAAGGCGTGACAAATATGTCAACGCGCCGCCGCACCCCCGCATCGCAATGGTAATACTCGCTCCAAATCATTTGGTTTGTGGTGAGCTGGATACCAATCCGGTAGATGCCATAAGCGATGGGAGAAACGCGTACTTCGCCATTGGTCCGGTCAAAATGCCATTCCGGTCCCGATGGAACGCTAGTAGCCCGGATAGTCACGCTCTGCCAAGGGGCCACTTCGACATGGACGAAGAGTTCGGCGGGTTTTTGGCGAAGGCGATAGTAGGCGATTTGAGGCCAGACAAATGTATAGGCCAAAAAAACCAGGACACATACGATGGCGAATCGCCACAGTTTGCGGGTGGAACTAGCAGGTTTCATTTATCTGATAGACTTGATGATTAATTCAAATACACGGGCCAGTCGCGAACAAACGGTCCCCTCACCCCTGCCCTCTCCCCGTTTAGCGGGGCGAGGGAGAGCCCCGGAAGCAGGAATCGATTCAATCGATTCATGGCCGATGAGAGTCATACGATGGAAAATCGTTTTTTAGAATCCTTTGGCCATATCACGGTGTAATTCTCTCCGTCAGCCGGACGATATGCGGCTGTAACGGCATCCAAAAGTTTCTCAAGCTTCAACAGCTGCCGGATTTTCCAAAACGTCATATCCGGGTCTGAGGTAAAAATAAATATATTTGCCTGGCCCGATCCAAAATCATGGCCATCCACTTTGGCCGTCTTTGCAAGGTCTGCAATCAATTTATCCTCCAATGCTACCAGCGCGTCAAAATCAGCGAGGGCGGTGGCGGGGAATTGAATAACCAGTTGATATCTCATGCGTGTAAAATTGTTTTGTCGCTGGTCATAGCTACAAAAGCGAAACGATGATGGGTATGAGCAACAGTATCCAGCCAGCGATACAGACGAAGATGCCGGGCGATGCTTTGGTGATGGTCATGCCGCTGGTGGGACCGGTGTAGCCGCCCATGGCATCGGAAAACCAGATGCAGGCGAACGGGGTCAGCGTGAATGCCGCAGTTATCACGAAGCCCTTGGGACCGCCAGCAATAAGGCCGATGAGAATGTAAATAATGGCCAGCGAGCCGGACAGGATGCGGTTCCAAGTGAGCGTGATATTAATCTTCACGAGGTCTGGGAGGAGGATGATTGAGTTTTAATAGGAGGTCAATTGCGAGAGAAGGCTGGAAACTGCCGGGGAATCAATCGCCACAAATTCTTGAGTGCTAATGACTAACGGGAATGGGAAAACCGCTAATTGCAACACGTTTAAAATAAACAACAGCACATTCCAGCTTCAGATCAATCCGGGCTCTTAAAAAAACCCAGTAAAATCAGATGTCCCGGAATGGCATTGCGGTTGCTATTCGCTTCCGGGTTTGAGTAGGGGAATTTTTGGAGCCCGTTATGGCTAAACTTTTAGCTTTGCTGCAAACCAGAATAGAACAAGTGCACAAATGTGATGCGGTGCACAGCGAATCTGTCTTTGTGCATGAAACCCTGGGTGGCGATACCATTTGGCAGGGCTACGTGGAAGTGTTCGACCTGTATGGCCATGCGGAAGCAAAGAAATGTTACGCGTGGCCGTGTGACCCGGATAGCGAAGTCATGGAGTTCGTGACGATCCTGGAAAAGTCGCCGGTGGATTCGCCCGCCATGGCGGTGAAAGCGGCGATTTTCTTCGATGCACAACCGGTGCAACACCACCGGCATGTGCTGGCTGAATGATGCACCAGTGATGCGGGATTCAGGATGCGAGTTGCGGGATGGGACGGGAGAGCCGCTGAAAGTCAGCCGCAATTTGAAGGTTCCAGAACTATCGACGTGTCGGTTTTATTTGTTTGAAAAAACGGTGGTGAAACACCTCAGTCCAAATGCTCGGCTACCTTGGACAGGAGATTTTGGTGAATAATGATCTGCCGGACACTCATGGGGAAAGATTTGGATCTGTTGGGTGGGAAATAAAAGGGAAAAGCGGTGTCGACGCTACGCTCTGCCACCGCACTCCAAATGCTTCGCGCGGTTCGTATGTCCAAGGCAACAACGCGCAACGGTATTCATCCGAAGCTTTTGCAAAGGGACGATGGCGGTCACCACGTGAAACGCGGCAAGCGGGGTGACACGCCCTACCAATCTGCCTCGCTTCTATGAATAACTCTGGGATAGCTATAAGCTGGGACGACTCGCCCTCCGATGGCAAGTGGATGATGCGTGTTAATTCCAGCCTGCGCAGGCATTGGAACGTGCTGCGGCTGGTCCCGCGGCGCGGGACACAGCCGCGGTCCAAAAGGCGACAGCAATCAATTGCCACTCCACTTGTAATCGTAACCGTCGGGTGGGTCGTAGAAGCAGGTGGCCATGAAGATATCGGGGTTGGAATACATTTTGGTATAGCTGACATGGCCATCGGCGAAACTGACCATGCTGCGGGAATCGGTGATGCCGGATTGGCCGGAAATCATGCGCTGATTTTCGTGCCAGGAGATGGGATAAAAAGCCATGTTTTCGGCGACCAGGATGGTTTTGGCGGGATTCCTGATGGAACCGAGTTTCCAGCCGTAGAGGCCGGGAATGGTGGTGGCGCCGGGCATCGTGGGCGGCGGGAGGAGGGTTGAACCGAGGCCGTTGTAGGCGTAGCTGGTGAAATCCGTAACGGCCTGGTCATGCAGGCTTTCGGCGATGAAGGTCCAGTCGTTGTAGAACCAGGTATCGGCAGGGCAGGCAAAGACTTTGTCACTCGGCGATGAGGCGCCGTGGAGGCCGAGGTAACTTTTCACAAGACTCTTGTAAACGATCTCAAAGGAATTGGTCATGAAGCCATCGGCCACGGTGTCGTCCACGGAAGGCAGTTCGTCGGAGTTCTCGGCGGCGTACTGGGTGATGGCAAGGTTGACCTGCTTGAGGTTGTTGAGGCAGGCGGTGCGCTGTGCCCTGCCCTTGGCGCTGGAAAGCGCCGGGAGGATCAACGCGGCAAGAATGGCGATGATGGCGATGACGACGAGCAATTCGATCAGGGTGAAGCCTGAACGGGATTGTGGTTCGCGGCGCATGTGATTTGGACAGGACTCGTCGACAGATGTTTTCAGGAACCATCCAAAATCCAAGCACCAATCCCGCGGAGACGGGACTCAGAAGCAGGCTCCAGAGAAACTTCAATCACCAAGCATCAAAAAAGACGACTATTTGCCGTCCCATTTCTCTCCCATTCGAAAAGCCTGCATAGCTTGTGCATGGCATTTTGCGTTTTTTTGGCCGGATGAAGTTTTGTAAGCCAATTTGTTCCAGTCGTTTGCGTGCTGAAAATATTTTTTTAGGAAAATGCGTTTAGCGTGACCATCACAGTTACAAGAGCGGAAAAGTGTGGTATAACAGAGTCGTTTTGCCGAGGAATCGGCATTGATCTTTGAAAACAGGTAACTCGTTAAATATGGAAATCCGGTTAAACTGGTAACTGGTTGAATGGGTAAATGCCACATGAAACGTGGTAAAGCCCGGTAGCGAGCCGAAAGTCGAGCGTCGAGGGTCAAAAGGGTTGGCTGCACCCCCGCAGTGCGGGACTCAACATGGCAAGCAGGAAACCCCAGCCAGCTCCAGCCAACTAAAGGCAACGTTTATTGGTCGAGCCCCGTAGAACGTATGAAGGTCGAGGGCTGGAAGAGTTGGCTGCACCGTCCCGCAGTGCGGGACGAAACTCCAAACTAGGAGCGCCACTCGTCCCTTGCCACTTTTCACATAATGCCGGTGATCACGGTAATAACAATAATAACGATTATCACACCTGAAATCGGGCGGAGCTGAGCGGCAATTTAAGTAAATTTAAGTGAAGTTTTTTATTTGAAGCGGCTCGTCAGTAGCCACGTGGAACCGCGTAAAACGTGGCGAGCGTGGGGAACCTCACCCCAACGAGAATTTGACCGAATCCGACCAAATCCGACCACTTTTGAGGGGTGACTGGATGACAGGTATTAATGACGAATACCCGGAAACGGGCGCTCAGGACGATAAAGGAGTGGAAATTGTTGGCTTGGCTGTGGCTGGCTAAACACTAGACTTGGGGTGAAATGGAATCTTCCAATGTTGAAAAGGCGGCGGTTCGTTTAAAAAAGGCCTCGGGGTTGCGACCCACCCTGGCGATCGTGCTCGGCAGCGGGTTTCACCATGTGCTCAATGCGCTCACGGTGGAGACCAAAGTCCCTTACGCCAAGATCCCCGGTTTTCCGAAACCGACGGTGAGCGGTCATGCGGGCGAATTGTATTTCGGGCACCTGGGCAAGACACCGGTGATGGTGTTGAGCGGACGGGCGCATTTCTACGAGGGGCATCCAATGGAACGGGTGACGTTCGCCACGCGCACGCTGGCGGCTTACGGCATCACGGACGTGTTGCTCACCAATGCGGCGGGCGGTGTGAACCGCAAGTTTCACGCGGGGGATTTCATGGTGCTGACGGACCATATCAATTTCATGGGCGCCAACCCGTTGCGCGGCATCCACATCGAGGGTTTGCCGCGATTCGTGGATCTGACGGAGGTGTATGACGGGAAGCTGCGCGGGCTGTTGTTCAAGTCGGGGACGATTTGCAAAACGAGGCTACAGCGTGGAGTGTATCTGGCAGTGAGCGGGCCATCGTACGAAACGCCGTCCGAAGTGCGCGCTTACGGCAAACTGGGCGCGGACGCAGTCGGCATGAGCACGGTGCCGGAAGCAGTGGTGGCGCGGCAATGCGGATTGAACGTGGCGGGCGTATCGTGCATCACAAACATGGCGGCTGGCATCAGCCAGGGCGTCCTCTCGCACACTGAAGTGCTGGAAACGGCCGAGCGCGTGAAAAAGACCGGCGCGCAGTTGATCAAAACTTTTGCGGAACTGTATGGCAAACGCGGATAAGAACAGATTGATCGCAGCGGCGGCGAAGGCGCGCAAGGGGGCGGTGGCGCCGTATTCGCATTTCCAGGTGGGCGCGGCGTTGCTGACGAAAAAGGGGGCGGTCATCACCGGCGCGAACGTGGAGAGCGCGAGCTACGGACTGACGTGCTGCGCGGAGCGAGTGGCGTTGTTCACGGCGTTGACGGGCGGCCAGCGAGATTTTGTGGCGGTGGCGGTGGTGGCGCGGGCGCCGGGCGGGCCGATGCCCTGCGGGGCGTGCCGGCAATTGCTGGCGGAATACGCCCCAAACGCAAAAGTGTGGGTGGCCGACTGTGAAAACCTCAAGAAAATCAGGGAATTTCCGATAAAGAAGTTACTACCTGCCGCATTTGTGGTCGTGCCGGAATGAGCGAAGCATGAAGTCAGACAGCACTTTTTTGTTGGAGAACGCCGGCTGGCCTGTGCTGTTGGTGGGGCGAACGGGGGTGGTTATGCAATCGAATCAGGCGGCACAAAGTCTTTTTGGCGCGGCCATGTCTTCTGCCCGGCCAAATTTTTCCACCATCTGGGCCGAAACCGCGTATGACGTGGCCAAGTTCCTGGCCGAATGGGAACAGGCGCCGTCCTCAACGATCTCCCTCAAGTTTCGCCTGCCGGATGGGTCGACGCCGGCGTTTTTGACCACCATCTGCACCGCGACGGAGCAGGAACAAAAATATCTGCTGCTGCAATTGTTGCCGGAGAGCGGGCCATCAGCGCTGAGCCTGGCGCATAAGCAAAAGCTGGACTGCGCGCTGCAACTGGCGCGGACAGTCTCGCTGGATTTCAACAACGCACTGACGAGCATCCTGGGGCATTCGTCGCTTTTGCTAAGCAAGATGGAGATGAACCATCCGTGGCGCATGTCGATGATGTCGATAGAAAAATCGGCGGAGCGGGCAGCGGAGATCGCGAGCGACCTGGGCGCGTTCAGCTTGCAGGAAAAAGAGACGCGCGGTCAAACGGCGGGAAACCTGAACGTGATCCTGCAGAAGACGGTGGAACTGTTCCAGGCGCAACCGGGCAGCAAGATCAACTGGTCGTTGCAGCTCGAACGGAAGCTGTTCGCGGCGAAGTTTGACGAAGCGAAGATCCAGCAGGCGTTCGTGAAGATTTTGGAAAATGCGGTGCAGGCCATCCCCAGGGAAGGCCAGATCACGGTGACTTCGCGCGACCTGGAACTGACGGAGCCATCGCAGGACCGGAACGCGCGATTGGCGGCAGGCGCGTATGTGTGCGTGGAGATAACCGATAACGGCGAAGGCATCGAGACGGAGGTGTTGCCGAGGATTTTTGAGCCGTTCTTCACGACAAAGAAAGCGCCGCATCGCGGACTGGGATTGGCGTGGGTGTACGGCATTGTGACGAACCACGGCGGCGGAGTGGCGGTAAGCAGCACGCCGGGCAACGGGACTTCTGTGCGCGTTTACCTGCCGGCCGAGCGGCGGTTTGTGAAGGACCGCACGATGGAAACCAAAGACCTGGGCGGCAACCAGACCATTCTCATGGTGGATGACGAAGAATTAATGTTAACCATGGGCGAAACAGTTTTATCCGCGTATGGCTATTCTGTGCTGACGGCGAGCAGCGGCGCAAAGGCGCTGGAGATTTTGGGCCGGCCGGAGGCGCACATCGACCTGGTGGTGACGGACCTGGTGATGCCGACGATGAGCGGACGCGAACTGGTGGAGCATATCCAGAAGGTTTCGCCGGGCACGCAAATCATTTGTACGAGCGGTTTTGTGCGTCCTTCCGGCCAGCCGGACGATGCGCGGTATCTGCAGAAGCCTTTCACCAGCCAACAATTGCTCAGCAAAGTCAAACAAGTGCTAGTGAATGAAGTAGTCCCAGTTGATTGATAAGGTTGACCTACCCCTGAAAATTAGGTACTAATGAGGATGTTGTGCAAATAGAAAGCCTTAAAGTATTTTGTGACCTCGCCGAAACCGAGAGTTTTACCAAAGCCGCCCAGATAAACGGTGTGACCCAATCCGCTGTCAGCCAGCAGATAAGTTCACTGGAACGGCAATTCAAATCATTGCTTATTGAGCGGAGCAAAAAGAAGTTCCGCCTCACGCGGGAGGGCCAGGTGCTCTACGATTTCAGCAAGCAGATCATCCAGACGTTTGACGCGCTGGGCAGCAAGCTGCAGGAGATCAAGGACATCATTTCCGGCACCATCCGCGTGGCAACGATCTACAGCATCGGTCTTCATGACCTGCCGCCGTATATCAAACGGTTCCTGAAGGATTATCCCACGGTGCACGTGCACGTGGAATATCGCCGCGCGAACCAGGTGTACGAAGACGTGCTGGGCAACGTGGTGGACCTCGGCCTCGTGGCGTATCCCACCCGCGACCCGAAGCTGGAAACGATTCCGCTGCGCAAAGACCCGCTGGTCATGATCTGCCATCCGCAGCATCCGCTGGCGAAATCCAAGAACATCAAGATCAAGGCGTTGACGGGTTTGAAATTTATCGGGTTCGAGCCGGACATCCCCACGCGGAAGGCCATCGACAAGGTTTTGCGCGAACGCGACGTGCAGGTGAATGTGGTGATGGAATTTGACAACATCGAGACCGTGAAACGCGCGGTGGAAATCGATGCCGGCATCGCCATCGTACCGCAAGGCACGGTGACGCAGGAAATCTCCAAGCAGACCCTTGCGGCAGTGGCCATCGAGGATGCGGACCTGTTCCGCCCGCTGGCCGCCATCTACAAGAAGAACAAAGTGCTCTCACCGGCGATGAAACAATTCCTCGCGGTGCTCAAAGAAGGACACTGAGCGATTTAGGATTCACGGATGACGCCCTGGTTGTGAAACCGGGGCGTTTTTCTTGGTGGGGATGACTGCTGAGAAAGATTCAGCAAGGACAAAAAACTCGATCAGTTGAACCCTCTCCCCGCTTGGGCGGGGCGAGGGAAACGGCGAGGAAGGCTGGTTAAACTTTTCGGGACAATCCAGCAATCTAAGCGCTGCGGCTGGTCCTGCGGACACAACCGCTGTCCGGGAAATTACTTTGCCTTCTCAACCCACTTCATCTCATCAAGGCTTTCAAAGTGCCTACCGCATTCACATTTGGGCGAAGCATCCTGGTCTTTGTGACGCCACATTCAGGGCATACAACCCGGGGCACTTTATTACTCTTGTAGAAACAGATAAATATGGCGGCTATCGCACCGACGACCAGAGAACCAAGAATTCGTGAAGGAATTTCATCCTTTGACGCCAGTCTCGCGCCGGGACCTGGCGCATACTGTGTGTCGGTTCCACCAACCATGAATATTGAAATGAGAGCCACCACAGCTCCAAAGCAGAAGCAGAAAATCATGGGGCCACGGCGTGTAGGACGGCGGGTTTTTGTAATTTCCTCTGCCGTTTTCTTAACCCACATATGTCGCCCCCTCTGGCTTACTTCAGGCTGGCTGGATTCAGGCACTTCAGATCTTTGGGGATGAAGATGCCGTCTTTGCGGATGAGTTCGCCGTCGAACCAGATCTCTCCCCCGCCCCATTCGGGCCGTTGGATGAGCACCATGTCCCAATGGACGGCGCTGCGATTGCCGTTATCGCATTCCTCGTAAGCCTGCCCGGGCGTGAAATGCATGGAACCGGCGATCTTTTCATCGAACAAAATGTCGCACATGGGGCTCAGGATGTAGGGATTGAACCCAAGCGAAAATTCGCCGACGTACCGCGCACCGGCATCCGTATCCAAAATCTCGTTCAACTTCTTCGTGTTGTTGGACGTGGCTTTGACGACTTTGCCATCGTTGAACTCGAGGCGCACGTTCTCGAACTTCGTCCCGGAATAGATGGTGGGCGTGTTGAACTGGATGGTGCCGTTGACGGACGTTTTCAACGGGCAGGAGAACACTTCGCCATCGGGGATGTTGCGGTCGCCCTTGCACATCTTGGCGCCGATGCCTTTGATGCTGAAAGTAAGGTCGGTTTCAGGCGCTTTGATGTGAACTTTGTCAGCATTCTCCATGCGTTTGAGCAGCGGCACCATGGCGCGTCCCATCTTCGCGTAATCCATCGTGCAGACATCGAAATAGAGATTTTCGAACGCTTCCGTGCTCATGCTGGCAGCCTGGGCCATGCTCGGCGTAGGCCAGCGCAACACGCACCAGCGCGTCTTGTTCACGCGATAATCCTGCACGGGCCGCGTGATGCGCGAATACATGGACATGACATCGCTCGGCACATCGGCGTTTTCGCTGGCGTTGGCGCTGCCACGGATGGCAATGAACGCCTGTACTTTTTTCATGCGGTTCAATTCGAGGTCGCGCACCAGCTCGGCGCGTTTCACATCGGAGCCGATGAGCAATTCGCGTGTGATGCGGGTGTGATGGATGTCCACGAGCGGCGTGGCGCCACACACGCGCGCGGCGCGGATGAGTTCCACGGTGAATTCATCAGGCACATCGATCATGTGCAGGAGCACACGGTCGCCCTTTTTGAGTTCGCAGGAATATTCGGTAAGAAGTTTGGCCAATTTCTTGTAGCGTGGGTCGGTCATAAATTAGGGGAAAAGATAAAGGGAATCGGTGGAAGATGCAAACTTGTGTGGGAGAGAGTGAGAACGTGCGTGAATAAGAGGGCGTAAACAGCTGGCCTCTCACCTCTGAATCAGCAATCCAACATGGCACTCAATCTGACAAGGCATGTGAGCCGGAGAATCTACTCCTCGAACGACCCCATCCTCAAATGAATGAAGCTCCAAAACGCTAAACTTGCCCGGGGCCGCAGTGATATGGCCGCTTGGAACGGAAATGATGGCAAGTTGTTGCCGTCTGCCGGACGTCCATACAGGAGCTGCAATCGCGGTCGAATCATCCGACCAAACAAATGAAGGGTTACATGACATATGACGACTGAAGACCTTCCCATCCTTCTGATTCTCGCTGACAACGAGTACACCACTAGTAGGTGCACCCATGCCAATCTCCTGTGCGTAGTGAATGATGGCACGGTAACGACCGTCAGGACTTATACAATCTGCTTTATCAACCCATGGCGAGGTGGGTGTTTTCATAATGGCGTTCTAAGGTAGGCGCTAGGCTGTGTCAACCAAGGAGCGCGACCGGTCCCCGGTCGCAGCAAGTTAATAGCAGCAAATCTCCTTAATTTATAACTCACGCGGCCTTTGGATGTGCTGCGAGCCGGGACGGCTCGCGCTCCAGATACGAGACAAAATTGTCCCGTAAATTTGCAGCTAAATATCTGCGTTGCATTGTGGCGCATAAAATTGTCGCACTTCATGATTCATCGTTTTGCAATTTTGAAACTCTGGCGTAGTGTTCGGGGTGAAAAGCTTTTGGAGTTGTATCGCAGCCGGATTGTTGATGGCTCCGGCTGCGCAGGCGGAACGCATCAACCAGGAGGGCAGGATTCTCGGCGCGCTGCCCACGGTGACGAATATGTTGTTCTTCACCAACGCGGACAATGTGCTCGCGGCAATGCAAATTTTCCCGGTGACAAATCCATGGAACGAAAACGTCTCGCGCCTGCCGCTCATAACCAATTCGGATGCGATGATCACGCAGATCAATTCGGATACAGGCTCGTCGCATCGTTATCTTTCCATCTTCCAGGAGATGAATTTTGCGCTGGTGCCCGATAACCAGCTATTGGTTTCGAACAATTTCACGCTGTATCCGGATCAATCAGATTTGAACGGTGGAAAATTCCCCTACGCGCTGTATCCCACGCCGACGAACATGCCGATAGAATCCTGGCCGACGGGAACGGGGAACACATTGCTGCAATGGCAGACGAACAACAACGGCGATGACCGGCATTCCATCATTGTGCAACCGGGCACGGGCTATATCTATGAGACGTGGATGCAGTACCGGCTGGGAACAAACTGGTTCGCCGCGAATGGCGCGATGTTCAACATGAGCTCGAACATGTTGCGCCTGGATGGTGATACTTCCGGCGATGCGGCAGGTCTTCCGATGTTCCCAGCGCTGGTGCGTTTTGACGAATGCGAGCGAGGCATGGTGGAACACGCGTGCCGGTTGGTGGTGGTACATTCGCGCGATCAGCACATCTATCCGGCCATCCATAACACCTCAGGGTTTAGCGGTGTGAATTATCCGTCGATGGGCCAGCGGTTGCGGTTGAAATCGAGTTTTGTCATCCCGGCGAACTGGACGAAGGAGGAAAAGGCGCTGGCGCTGGGCTTGAAAAAATACGGCGGGCTGGTCGCGGATAACAGCAGTTCGTTCTTCTCGCTTTCTATCACGCCGGACCCGCGTTGGAGCAATACGCTGAACCATCTCGTCAGTGGCGGATTGCCCATCGCGAATTTTGAAGTGGTGCAGACGACCGGCCCCACGGAAGGCCCGCGCTCGCCAAATCCGCCAGTGGCCAATGCGGGCGCGGACCAGAGTGTGTCCATCCTCACGGGCGCGCAGTTGGCCGGCGTAGTGAATTTTTCCGGCGCGCCACCCACGATGCAGTGGAATCTGTATTCCGGCCCGGGCACGGTGACATTTGGCAATGCAACGGTGACGAACACGACAGCGACGTTTTCCACGGGTGGCGCTTATACGCTGATGCTGAGCGCGGATGACGGTGTGCATGCGGTGGCGTATGACGCGGTGGTCATCACGGTGACGAACGCCATCGGGGTGACGATCGGGCGCAGCGGCACAAACGTGAATCTTGCCTGGGTGGGCGGGCCGTCGCCATTTGTGGTGGAACGAGCGGATGGATTGCCGGTGAGCTCGTGGATACCGGTCACGACGACGAGCGTGCAAAGCGTGAGTGTGCCGATGACGAATGTGACGCAGTATTTCAGAGTGAGGAGCCAATGACTGTATTGCCGATTGCCGACTTTGGGAAAAGAGCCAGCGTTACCGGTAAATGGATGATTTTCAGCTATTTTGACATTTTATTTGACAAAGTTTTACTTTTGTGCGATTGTGGAGGCAGTTCTTTGAAAATTTGGTCAGTAATTGGTTAAAAGAGGGAATGGTTAAATGGGTCAAAAGCGGGTGGTAAACCGCAAGGAAATCATCAGGGATTTAAAGTGAATTAAGGTGGGTTAAGGTCAATTAAAGAGAGATTTTTTTATTCTGTCTCTGCCATGAAGAGGAAAACGGCGCGCACGGAGTGCACGCCCTGCCCTCGCAACACCAGAAAAGTCACTGGCGGCTTGCCGATTGTTTTTCCTGTTTCCGAAAATTTTTCTCGCGGCGTTTGATTTCATCGGTCAGGAGCTCCTCCGCCGACCAGCCGTGACTTTGGGCCAGCTCAGCCAGATCGAAAAAGCTCCCGGCAAGGACGGCTTTGCTGACTTTTGCATTTCTGGGTTTGGTAGCGGACAGCAGATTCGCCTTGCGGGCTTTCTTCACGAGTTTTTCGGCGCGTAACAACGCGGGTAGATGTTTCGGAATCCCATCGAGTGCAGAGTGGCGCGCGTGTTTGGTGCCGTGCTTTTCAGCGCGCTTGATCTTTTCCCAATTCGCCCAAACCTCATCCACATCCTTCACCTTCACGTTGCCAAACACGTGCGGGTGGCGGCGCAGAAGTTTATCGGTGATGGTGCGCGCAACGTTCTCGAAATCGAATGCGCCCCGCTCCTTCGCCATCTGGCAATGAAACACAACCTGCAACAACAGGTCGCCCAGCTCCTCGGCCATCTCATGGTCGTCCCCGGCTTCGATAGCGTCGATGAGTTCATAGACCTCCTCGATGGCGTGGCGGCGCAGGGTCATGTGATCCTGTTCGCGGTCCCAGGGACAGCCCTTGGGCGAACGGAGTTTGGCCATGACCTTTAACAACTCTTCGATTGCTGGGGGTTTTTTCATGTATACGCAGGCAAATTCACAAAATCACCAGGTCATCCCGATGCACGACTTCTTCCTTCGGCAATTTGCGTTCACAAATCACGGCGGAATCAAATCGCGCGATGCCGCGGGCGAATTCAGTGCCGTCGAGGTCGCAGATACGGATGACGTCACCGACGGCAAACGTACCTTCGCAACGGGCGATGCCGGGTGGCAGGAGGCTTTTGCCATTTTCACGCAAGGCGAGTTTGGCGCCGTTATCAACAAACAATGCACCTTTCGGATAATGAAAAAAGGCGATCCATTTCTTGCGGCCCTGCAATTTGGCGGCCTGCGGCACAAACAAGGTGCCTTCCTCTTCACCGGCCATCACACGCGCCAGCATGTGCTTCTTTTTGCCAGAAGCGATGACAAGCGGGATGCCGGAACGCACAACGATCTTGGCGGCTTCGATCTTGGACCTCATGCCGCCGACAGCAGTTTCGCTGGTGGTGCCACCGGCGATCTTTTCCAGGTCGGAATCGATGTGCTCGATGATGGGGATGGTCTTGGGATCGGCTTTGCCGAAATTCTCGATGACGCCGTCCACTGTGGTGAGAATCACGAGCAGGTCGGCGGGCAGGAGCGACGCGACCAGCGCGGAGAGTTTGTCATTGTCTCCAAACTTGATCTCGGTGAACGAAATGGCGTCGTTTTCGTTGATGATGGGAATGACGCCGTGGGCGAGCAGCGTGACGAGGGTGTTGCGGGCGTTGAGATGGCGCTCGTGATGCTCCAAATCCTCGTGGGTGAGCAACACCTGGGCGACGTGCAGGTCGTGGGTGGAAAAAAGTTTTTCGTAGAGCGACATGAGACGGGACTGGCCGACGGCGGCGCAGGCCTGGAGCTGCGAGAGTTCGGTGGGCCGTTTGGCAAATCCCAGCGCGCCCATGCCGGCACCGACCGCGCCGCTGGTGACGATGACGACTTCTTTGCCCGCCTTGCGCTGCTCCGAGATCTGCGCGACCAATTGCCCGAGCTGGGCGAGGTCGGGCTGCTTGCGGCTGTCGGTCAGCACGCCAGTGCCGAACTTGACCACGATACGGCCCACGTCTTTGAGCAATTCACGTCGCATGGCGGGTTGTTATCAAAAATGGCGCCGGGAGTCGAGACGCTTCACAGTGATTGTGAAAAACTGCGCAACAAGTTCGTATTGCACTCAGGACGCATTGATTTAAAGTGGCGTTCACTTTGTCGCTGATGAAAAACATCGTTTATTTCGATTTGGAAACGCAAAAGTCTGCCGAGGACGTCGGCGGCTGGGACAAGATCAGCGCCATGGGCATGAGCCTGGGCGTGACTTACAGCACGGGCCGCAGTGAATATTGCATCTATGGCGAGAAGCAGGTTTCCGAGCTATTGACGGACCTGCAGCGCGCCGACCTGGTAGTGGGGTTCAACATCCTGCGCTTCGACTACGAAGTGTTGCATGGTTACACGACGTATGATTTGCGCCAGCTTCCGACACTCGACCTCATGGTGGACCTGCAGAACACCTTGAATCATCGCCTGTCGCTGGATTCAATCGCGACTGCGACGTTCGGCGTGGAAAAGACGGCGGAGGGTTTGCAGGCGTTGAAGTGGTTTAAGGAAGGCCGCATGATGGAGATCGCCGAATACTGCTGCTACGACGTGAAACTCACCAAGCTCGTGCACGAATACGGCGCGCACCAAAAACAACTGCATTACAACAACCGGTTCGGCAAAAAGCAGACGGTGCCGGTGAAGTGGGAAATCTAATTTTCCACCTGCGAAATCCTTCGCAAAGTCACATGAAGGACGATGTTTACACTGTTCAACTTGCGCCCCGCAACTAAACTAAACGAAATGTCAGACAAAGTTCCTTACCTCGATCTTCCGGCGCAGATCCGCAGCATCCGCCCTGAACTGGACGCCGCCATCAGCCGGACGCTGGACAACTGCACCTTCTGCCTCGGCCCGGACGTGGTGCAATTTGAAAAGGACTTTGCGATCTTTTGCGGCGCGCAGCATGCATGGGCTTTCAACAGCGGCACCTCCGCGTTGCACGTTGCGATGCGGCTCTACAATATCCAGCCCGGCGACGAAGTCATCACGACGCCCTACACGTTCATCGCCACCAGCTGGGCGATTTCTTATTGTGGCGCGAAGCCGGTGTATGTGGACATCGACCCCGCGACGTTCAATATCGATCCAAAACTCATCGAGAGCACTATCACCCCGCGGACGAAAGCGGTTTTGCCCGTGCATCTGTATGGCCATCCATTTGACGTGGATGCCGTCAAAGAGATCTGCCGCAAACACAAGCTCCCGCTCATCGAAGACGCGGCGCAGGCGGTGGGCGCGAAATACAAAGGCAAGCCGGTTGGCGCACTCGGCGAGGTTGGTTGCTTCAGTTTTTATCCGGCAAAAAATCTCGGCGCGTGCGGTGAAGGCGGTGCGCTGGTCACCAATGACGCTGCCTTAGCCGCGCACGCAAAATCATTGCGCGAACATGGCTCAACGCAACGTTATCATCACGATGAGGTGGGTTACAATTACCGCATGGAAGGCATCCAGGGCGCGGTGTTGGATGTGAAATTGAAACATCTCGCGAAATGGAATGCCGAGCGCCGACGAGTGGCGCACCGTTACGACGAATTGCTCGCCGACACGCCGCTTCAGTTACCGCGCGAAGCAAAGTACGCAGAAAGCGCCTGGCATCTTTACACTGTCCGCTGTACGAAACGCGATGAATTGAAGAAACATCTCGATGACAATGGTATCGGCAATGCCGTGCATTACCCGATCCCGCTGCACCTGCAAAAGGTCTATGCGCATCTCGGCCATAAGCCGGGCGATTTTCCGGTGGCTGAACAGGCATCGCGTGAAGTGCTGAGCCTGCCCATGTTTGCGGAATTGACCGATGCCCAGATCCATCGGGTCGTTAAAGTCATAAAGGACTTCTTCAGCAAATAAGTCTCATAACAATAATTGGGGCGTATTTGCCAAATTTGCCCCTGTTAGGACGCGCCTTTTGGAAGGAATATTTCATCAATCAAACCGGCATATTGACGCATGAACACTACGAAACCCAAAGATACACCGACCAGCCGCTTTCTCTCCTTTCGGCCAGAGATCAAAGTCCTCGATTGCACTATTCGCGACGGCGGTTTGATGAACAATCACCATTTCGACGACAAGATCGTGAAGGTCATCTACGAAACATGCGTTGCGGCCGGCATTGATTACATGGAGCTCGGCTACAAAGCTTCCCGCAAAGGCATCAAGATGGGCGAGCACGGCTGTTGGAAATATTGTGTCGAAGACGACCTGCGGCGCATCGTCGACGACAACCAGTCCAAACTAAAACTCTGCGTCATGGCCGATGCTGAACGTTGCGACTATCACGAAGACATCCCTAAGAAAAGTGAGTCGGTCATCGATATGATCCGCGTGGCGACTTATATCCATCAGATTCCGACCGCGCTCGACATGGTCAAGAACGCGCATGACAAGAGTTATGAGACGACCCTGAATCTCATGGCCGCCTCGACCGTCCCGGATCATGAATTGGATGAGGGACTGGAGATGATGGCCCAATCCGAGGTAAAGGCGGTTTACGTGGTGGACAGCTTTGGCGCGCTTTACAGTGAGCAGGTGCATCACATGGTCAAAAAATATCTCGGCTACTGCAAAGCCGCCGGCAAGGAAGTGGGCGTGCACATGCACAACAACATGCAACTGGCCTTTGCCAACACCATCGAGGGAATCATCGAGGGCGCAAATTATCTGGACGCAACGATGGCCGGCCTTGGCCGCGGCGCCGGCAATTGCCAGATGGAACTCCTGCTCGGTTTTCTCAAGAATCCCAAGTTCAACCTGCGTCCCGTCCTTGATTGTGTCCAAAACCACATCGAACCGATGCGCGCCAAGTTGCTTTGGGGCTATGACCTGCCGTATCTGCTGACCGGCATGTTGAACCAGCATCCACGCTCGGCGATCAAATTCAAAGAAGCCGAGCTGACCGGAAAAAAAGGCGACATTCTCGAATTCTACGACGCAGTCAAAGAATGAGCCACGGTTTAAAAAAGTAACCGCAGGGAATTTCATGGAGAATCCGCCCATGGTTTCGATCGTCACTCCGGCATACAACGCTGCCAGCGTGATTGCGGAGACATTGCAATCCGTCCGAAGCCAAACCTTCACTTATTTCGAAGTGTTGATCCTGGACGATGGTTCTACGGATGATACCCGGGGCATAGTCCAATCCTTCTGCGACGCCGACTTGCGCTTTCGTCTTTTACCCCTTCACCACGTTGGCTTATCAGCCGCGCGCAACGCGGGAATCAAACAATCCCGAGGACAATGGATCGCCTTTCTGGATGCGGACGATGTCTGGCTGCCTGAAAAACTGGCTCACCAGATGGAATTGATCCGTTCCGGGCCGGATTTGGATCTGGTGTTCACCAACTATCATTTCTGGGACGGAACACGCGACCTCCGCCTCCGGACTTTTTATGACGGCATGGCAGACAAAAACGAGATCCTGCCGAGGTTGATCGACCGCTGCACTTATTTGGTTTCGGCGGTCATAGTCCGGGCCGACTTATTCAAACGCGTCGGAGTTTTTGATGAAGCGCTGCCCTGTTGCGAAGATTGGGATTTATGGCTGCGGATGGCAGAAAGCGGCATCACAGTGGCTGGCATCGAAAAACCCCTGGTACGCTATCGCCGCTGGCCCGGCAACCTGAGCAAGAAACGGCTCATCATGCACGAAAACAAAGTGGTCGTTCTCGAAAAAAATCTTCACCATAGCCGGCATCCCGCGGCGCGAAGGGCTTATGAGCGCGCGATCGCCAATGCGCGTGCACGGCTGGAACTGGTGCACGCGTGTGCTTATCTGCGCACACAGCCGGGGGCGGTACGCCCATCGGTCTGGCGTGCGTGGCGCCTGTATCCCAGGGAAACAAAATGGCTGGGATGGTTTCTATTGCTACTCTGGCCCAAATTGCTCGGCGGATATAAAGTTGAAGACATCGTTCACCGGAAACTGCGCCGGCGCTATGATTCGTTGGCAACCACATGAAAAAAGGTGTCTGGAGCCCAATTTTTAGCACCGGCGCAACTTTGTGGCTTGGTGTCCATGCGGTTCGAAGTTAAACTGTTTCCATGTCGCACGCCGACTTCGTCCATCTCCATTTGCACACCGAGTATTCGCTACTCGATGGCGCCTGTCGTTTGGACAAGCTGGTCGAGAAGGCGCATGAACTGAAATTCCCCGCGCTGGCCATCACCGACCACGGCGCGATGCATGGAGTGATAGATTTTTACAAGGAAGCACGCGAAAAGGGCATCAAACCCATCATTGGCTGCGAGGTCTATGTTGCGCCGGGTTCGCGGCTGGAAAAGAAAACCTCGAGCGGCGGGCGCGATGTCTATCACCATCTCGGTTTGCTGGCCAAGGACGAAACCGGCTATAAAAATCTCATCAAGCTGACGACCGCTGCGCATCTGGAAGGTTATTACTACAAGCCGCGCATCGACAAAGAAATCCTGACCGCGCACAAAGAAGGCCTCATCGCCATGTCCGGGTGTCTCGCGAGTGAAATCCCCGACTGGATCATGAAAGACCAGCTCGATAAGGCGCGAAATGCCATTGATTGGTATAAGCAAACGCTCGGCCCGGAAAATTTTTATCTCGAACTCCAAAATCACGGCATCGCGGAACAGGCCAAGGTAAATCGCTATCTGATCGAATGGGCGAAGGAATTCGGCTTAAAGCTCGTTGCGACCAATGACGTTCACTACGTCAACAAAGGCGATTCGCATGCCCACGATTGCCTCATCTGCATCGGCACCCAAACCCAACTGGCCGACACGAAGCGGATGAAGTACGAGCCGGAACAATTCTATCTCCGTACGCCAGAGGAGATGAAGGCACGGTTCTCCGAAACGCCGGAAGCGGTGAAAAACACGCTTGAGGTAGCGGAAAAATGCAATCTGGAGATTGAATTTGGAAAGTTGCATTACCCGGTCTTTCATCCGCCCGAACATTTCACGCGCGAAGGCTTCCTGCGCCAATGGCTCGCAGAAGGACTGTTCCGCCGCTATACCATCCATGCCAAGGCAGAAGGAAAAGAGTTCATCGTCGAAAAGATTGATGACCCGAAGCGACTGCCGACATTCGACCCGCAAAATCCCAATGAACTGGCGGCCATCAAGACGGTCATCGACCGCTTGCAGATGGAACTACAGGTCATCGAAAAGACCGGCTTCATCTCTTACTTTCTCATCGTCGGTGATTTCATCCGCAAAGGCCGCGAAATGGGTGTCGCGTGCGTGGCGCGCGGAAGCGCCGCCGGCTCCATCGTCACTTACCTGCTCGAGATCGCCAACGTCGACCCTATCCGTTATGGCCTGCTGTTCGAACGTTTCCTGAATCCCGAACGCGTCAACCCACCGGATATTGATATCGATTTCGCTGACGACCGGCGCGCCGATGTGATCGCCTATGTGCGTGAGAAATACGGCCATGATTCCGTAGCGCAAATCATCACCTTCGGCACGATGGGCGCAAAATCTGTCGTGCGCGATGTGGGCCGTGTCATGGGCTTGAGCTACGGTGAATGCGACCGGCTCGCCAAGATGATTCCGTTCGATCTCAAGATGACGCTGGAAAAGGCGCTTAAACAATCACCGGAATTCAAGGAAGCCTATGAGACGGAGGACGTCACCCGCGAGTTGATCGATACGGCGCTCGTCCTCGAAGACCTCACGCGCAACGCGAGCGTGCATGCGGCCGGTGTCGTCATCGGCGACCAGCCGCTGGTGAATCTCCTCCCCCTCAAAGAGGACGATAGCGGCACACTGGTCACCCAATACGCGATGAACCCGGTCGGTGAATTGGGTTTGTTGAAAATGGATTTTCTCGGCCTAAAGACCCTGACAGTCATCCGCAACACGTGTGAAATGGTCAAGCGCACGCAGGGAATCGACGTTGACGTGGACCATTTGCCGCTCGACGACAAAAAGACCTACGACCTTCTGAACCGCGCGGAAACGCTTGGTGTGTTCCAATTGGAATCCGGCGGGATGCGCGATCTTTGCCGCAAGTTCCAAATCAGTTCCGTAGAGCACATCACAGCGCTCGTCGCTTTGTATCGCCCAGGACCGATGGACCTGATTCCGGAATTCATCAAGCGCCGTCATGGTGAGGTAAAGATTGAATACGAGCATCCGTTGCTCGAGTCCATCGCAAAGGAAACCTACGGAATCCTGATCTATCAAGAACAGGTCATGCAGGCCGCACAGTTGCTTGCGGGCTATACGCTGGGCAGCGCAGACCTTTTGCGTCGCGCGATGGGTAAGAAAAAAGTTGAGGAGATGCAAAAGCAGCGCGAGACCTTCGTCAAAGGCTGCAAAGAGAAAAACAATATCTCAGCGGCGAAAGCGAACCAGATCTTCGATTTGCTGGAAAAATTTGCAGGTTACGGCTTCAATAAATCGCATGCCGCCGCATATGCGGTGGTTGCCTATCAAACGGCGTATCTAAAGGCCAACTATCCCGTGGAATTCTTCTGCGCGATGATGACCAACGACATGTCCGACACGGAGAAGCTTGCTCAATATATCGCCGAAGCGCGCGATTTCGGCGTTGAAGTTCTTGGGCCGGACGTGAATGAAAGCCTGGTGTTCTTTGCACCTGCCAAAAGATCTGTTCCGGCGGTCGTTGCGGCCAATGGCTCGGCAGAGGCTCAGAAAGCTCCCGCATTGCAAGGCATCCGTTTCGGTCTCGCCGCTATCAAAGGTGTTGGTGAAGTAGCGGTTGAATCCATTCTCAAAGCGAGGAACGAAGGAGGGAAATTCGATTCACTTTCCAGCCTATGCGAACGCGTCGAGACCCGCACGGTTAACCGTAAGGTTTTGGAAGCTTTGATCAAGTCCGGCGCTTGTGATGGCCTCGGCCAGACGCGGGCCACGATGTTTGCCCAGATCGAACGCACACTCGCCCGCGCAGCCAGCATCGTTTCCGACCGGCAGCGCGGGCAAAGCTCGCTCTTTGGTGCCTTCGAGGAAAAGTCCGCACCCATGCCGGAGACCATCAGCAATCTGCCCGAATGGCCGCAGCATGAGCTGCTTGCGCATGAGAAGGAATTGCTCGGCTTCTACGTCACCGGCCATCCCCTGACGCCATTCGCGCCGATCCTTGAAAGATATACATTGGCAGACACCGCCAAACTCGCTGCCTTGCCGAATAGGGCGATCACCCGCATTGGCGGACTCATCGCTGCCGTGCAGAACGGCGTCTCGAAAAAATCCGGCAAACCGTATTCGATGGTCACTCTCGAAGACCTGCAAGGTTCCGTGCAGATTCTCTGCATGAATGAGAACTATGACAAATATCGCGCGCTACTGGTGCTGAACAAGGCCATCCTCGTCATCGGTGAGGTAAATACGGGTGATGAGCGTCCCAAGATATTTCCGCAAGAGATCATGGCGTTGGAAGATGCTCCTAAAAAATTCACTAAGCAGGTCCATTTGCGCCTGCATACCGCACATTTGAAGCCGGAAGACCTCGGCGGCGTCGGCGAATTGGCGACAGCCTACCCAGGCAAATGCCCGTTATTCCTTTGTTTCATGCGACCGACCGGTGAGATGGTTTTCGTTGAGACACACGAGCGATATTCCGTGACCCCTTCGCTGGAGTTACAACACGCCGCCAACCGCTTATTTGGTGAGGATACTTATTATGCCAAAGTAGATACCAGCTTACCGGAACGTGAAAAAAAACGGTGGGAACGCAAAGCGGATAATGGGGCGGAAGAATAATCTTTGACCCGCAGGTTTATGGCTCCACGTAAACTGGCAGACCAATCCAAACGATTTTCAGCAGAAATTCGGCATTCCAGTTTGCGAGTCTGAAACAACCATGCGATTCCGTGCGCCCCACATCCTCGGGTCTTGGTGTGCCATGCATTCCGTAACCGGTTTTATCCAGCCCGATCCACGCGACGCCAACGGGGTTGTTTGGACCAGGTGGTAAAATCAATTTCATCTTTATCTGTCTGGCCTCCTCGGATTCTGGAAAAACATCCGGGTCAAATGTGTAATTTGGATTTGGCGCTATGACAGCCACGTGTAATTCACCGACCGGCCGTTTTTCCACGCGCTGGGCGATGCTGCAGGGAAAATGCGCCAGCAGATTCGTGTCTGCGTCATATGCATCCAATGTTTTGCCGGCCAGGCTGATCACGATGAACGCAGCCTTATCCGCACGCGGTGGCGTCGTGACATCTGGAATCTGCACTGTCATCCCAGCTGTGATGTTCGTCCAATTCACGTTTGGGTTCAGCCGCATGATCAGATTCGGATGTGCATGGCCTTTCTCCGCCACCAATTCGAGAATGGTCTCATAATCCAGTGCCGTCTGTTGGGATTTGGCAAGCCATGACTTGCCGACCGGTTGAAGCCGGGCCAGGTCGTTTGAAGTGACGGTATAAGTCGTAAGGCTGGCTGCTGTTAACTCAAGATTGCTTCGCGTCTCTGCATCTAACGCGGCGGTTTCAGTCAAGCCCATGTCTTTTTGAAAGGCCAGGAGTGCTGCCTTCGTTTGTGAACCGAGAACCCCGTCGATTGAACCTGATGAGATGTGCAATCGTTCCAACGCCACCTGAGCCTCGAACAGGTCGTGTACGGGACGTGGAAATGCACTGTCGTGGTAAACCTGCAAGGGCGGGGCCGACTTTTTCGACGGCGAGACAATCGTTTGTTCTTCCGCAGGCGGTGTTTTTTTGTGGAGATGTGCATTCCAAAAAAACCAGCCGCCGACAGCCGCCAGCACGAGAAAAACCATCAGGAGAAGACTCCCGAGCCCTGTATTACGCCGGGCCGGCAGGTTGTATTTTCCGCGCCGCTTCACGGAAGAGATTTAGCGGGAAAGGCCGCACAGCGCGACCAAATTCAACTTTCCAGCCGGGAGATATTGACCTTCACTGTCATCTTGTGGTCGGTGGTTCCCTTGTAATTACCACGCACGGGCGTGACATCGGCGTAATCACGGCCGACGGCGATCTTCACATAAGTGTCATCCGTCTGGCGGTTGTGGGTGGGATCCAACGCGCGCCAGCCGACCCCGGGAATGAATACTTCCATCCACGCGTGGGTGGCGCTCGCGGCTTCGGTGGCCAGATAGCCACTGACGTAAAGCGCAGGAATTTTCAATACACGGCACAATCCAATCATGACGTGTGCAAAATCCTGACACACGCCGCGCTTTTCCCGCAACACTTCCCGCATGTGCGTGTGGACCGCAGTGGAGTTCGACTCATATTTCAATTGCCCATGCACATAATGCATGATGGAGAGCGCCGCCTGCCAGGTATCGGTGATGTCTGCGGTCGCATCCATCGCCAGTTTCCACGCATCTGGTGATAGCTCCACATAACGGCTGTCGGAAAGAAATTCAAATACCCGCGGCTGGTTGGCTGCTTCTCCAATCCGCGCCAACGGTGACGGTGTGTCGGCAGCGCCCAAAGGAGGCAGTGATTTGACTGTGACGCGGGTGCGGCTTTCAATCGACAAAGTGGAATGGGGTTCGGTGATCTCGAAAATATGCACTACGTTGGAATAAAAATCGTGGTAGTGACGCAATCGCGCGGCGGGCAAAATCTTCAAAAGAAAATCGTCCACACGCTGCGTTGGATCCGAGAACGGCTGGAGCCTCACCTCGTTAAAACTCTCACGCACCGGCGAGGCGTAGGCGTATTCCGTTCGATGAATGATTTCCCACTTCATGACATTCCCGCGTAATTGCGCGGCGGCGAAGCATAGTAAGGAAATGAGGGCGGTAAAACCTTTTCCTGAAAAAATCTCACATTAGGCGACTTCAGACACATCAACAGCCACTTTCACCTCATGCTGGCCGCCGCCGGTCAGGATTCCCGCCACGGGGCTCACATCGCCAAAATCACGTCCATAGGCCACGGTGATATGCTCTTCGCCCGGCTGGATGTTGTTGGTCGGATCAAAATCAACCCAGCCTGTGCCCGGGCAAAACACAGAAAACCAGGCGTGGCTGGCATCTGCACCCACCATACGCGATTTGCCTTCAGGAGGGCGCGTGCGGAGATAGCCGCTGACATACCGCGCCGGTATTCCCAGCGAACGCAGGCAGGCGATGCCGACGTGCGCAAAGTCCTGGCATACACCACGCCGCTTCTTGAGAACTTCGTGCAACGGCGTCGCCACGGTTGTAGCCTTGGGGTCGTACTTGAAATCCTTAAAGATCCGGCGGGTAAGGTCTTGCGCACCCGCAAGGACCGGCGTGTTGTTCTCAAAGCTTTTGGCCGCGTATTCCGCCAGGTCCACCGAGGCGTTTACCTGCGGTGAATCGAAAACAAATTGATACGGCCCGACAACTTGTGGTGAAACCGGGTCACGAAAGAGTTTGGCCACATCTTCCCAGGCCGGCGCAGCACCGGGCTCACACAGTTTGGGCGCGTGCACAGTCACCCTGCTTTTAGTGGTGATCTCAAGTTCCTGGTGGACTTCCTGGATCACAAAAAAGCAAAGCTGGTTGCCGAAATAATCCATGCGAACCTTGCGCAAAGTCGGTTCCGGAAATATTTCCAACGCAAACTGGTTGCGCTCCTGCACATCGGTATTGCGTGGTTCAAGCCGGGCAACGTGCTGCGAAACCGTGACCGGGGCAGTGTAATCGTAGGTCGTGCGATGGGTGATCGTGTAGGTCATATGCCGTCCATCATCATTTCGCTTCCCCTGCCCGTCCGTGAGATCGCTGAATGGGCGAAATAACTCGCGGCGATGGCGTTAGAAAGTTTCGGCAAATCCTGCAATGTCTGCTGGAGCACATCGCTCAAGTAGCTTTCCAGCCATGTTTCACTTGGGCTGGCCAGTTCGCGCGCATCCGCCCCTGACAGGCGTGAAACACATTCCATGAGGACCGTTTTGCCCGAACCCGGCTGCATCGCTTCACGCGGCAAATGGTCGAAATGCTGGACAAGTTGGTTGAGCTGGAACAAAACCGAGCGCGGGTTCTTATCATCCAGCAATATGAGGTCGAACACGGCCGGGACATGCTGCAAGAGGCTATACCGCGAACGATACGTGATGGAACTATCTGCGACCTCCAGCACAGCTTCCAGCACGCTGGGGTTCTCAGCATCCACCGACCGCAGCGTGGCATCGAGCATTGTGCCCATGTAAATCGCCCGCTCGATACGCAAGCCCATGTCAAGAAACCGCCAGGCCTGGGCACGAGTCATGTTTTCGCGGGCCAATCCGTGGAAAGCAGCAAGGCTTTGCAACGTTTCACTCAAGGCGATGGTCGCATCACCAGCCAGCAACAACGTGCTCGCAGGTGAAGCAAGCCGCTCATTCAATTTGCTGAGCACGAGCCACATGTCTTTCGAAATACGTTCGCGCACCTGGATCGCCAGCCGGAAAAGATTATCCACGGTATTGCGCAAGCTGCCTGCGCGGGCCGGGTCAAAGATCGCCGCCAGTAATTCGGCCTCGAACGCTTCAGGATTCTGCCGCAACTCTGCTTTTTCCAGCACCTCTGGCAATTGTCCCTGCGTGGCGAGCGTTTGCAATAATGGCGCGAGCAAGGGCATGGTGCTGCCGGTGCTTTCCGGGTTGAAGCGCAACAACGTGCTGCGCAGTAAACGCGCCGTGGCATCGGCCCGTTCGGAATATCGCCCCAGCCAGAAAAAATTATCCGCCAGCCGCGACGGCAGATTGTTGCCCGTGCGGCGTAATTCGATGTTCTGCCCCGTTGAACGCAGCAAAGTGATCTCTTCGACCGGATTCTCCGAGAGCACCCACGTGTCCTTGCTGCTCCCACCATGCTGCATCGAAATAAACTGGCCGCCAGCTTCCGGTGATACGCGGGTCAATCCGCCGGGCATGACTCGATAATTTCCATCACCCGTCGCCACCAAAAAGACGCGCAAGGCAATATTTTGAGGCATCAATTTTCCATCACGCCAACCCGGTGCCGTGGAATAATTAATCGCTTCCTGGGCGACAAACAGATCGGGATCGAACTCTATCTGCTTTTTCACTTCGCTTCTGCTCTGCCGGTTATCGATTGGCGCGCGGGTACGGAACGCCGGTTTGAAGGTTAATTCATCCAGATGGTCGAAAACGTATTGTCGGGCATCTTTTTGTCCACACCACCAGGTGGCAACTGACGGCATCTTCAATTCTTCACCCAGGATATGTTTGCACAGGCCCGGCAGGAACGGCATGAATGTGGGACTTTGCACCAAACCACAACCAAGGGCGTTGGCGACCGCGACATTGCCGGCACGCACGGCTTCGAGCAGGCCAGGAACTCCCAACATCGAATCATTACGCAATTCGAGCGGGTCACAAAAATCGTCGTCCACCCGGCGCAGGATCACATCCACCGGCTCAAGCCCGCTCAACGTCTTGAGGAAGACACGGTCATCCCGCACGGTGAGGTCCTGCCCCTCCACGATGGCATAGCCGAGGTAGCGTGCCAGATATACCTGTTCGAAATAGGTTTCGTTGTGCGGCCCGGGCGTGAGCATCACGACACGCGGTTCTCCCTCGGCCTTTGGCGCCAGTTGCCGCAATGAATTCTGGACGTCCCTGAAAAAGCCCGCGAGCCGATGCACGTGATCATCACGGAATGAATCTGCCAGAATTCGCGAGGTCACGAGACGATTCGCCAGTGCATACCCCGCACCGGTGGGAATCTGCGTGCGATCTGAAACGACCCACCAACGGCCATCCACCGAGCGCGTAAGGTCAACCGCGTAGAAATTCAGGAACAAGTCGTCCGGAATGGAAATCCCGTGGCACGGACGCAAAAAATCCGGTTGCGCGAAAACCAGCGCCGGTGAAAGCCAGCGCGAATGGATGAGCTGTTGCTTCCCGTAACAGTCGGCCAGGATTTTGTTCAACAATGTCGCACGCTGGACCAGTCCGGTCTCAATGGCACCCCATTCGTGCGGGGCAATGACGAACGGGATGGGGTCCAATTGCCAGGGCCGCTCCATTCCCCGTGGGTCACCATAAACATTATAGGTGATGCCATTTTCATGGACGAGCCGCCGGCTAGTTTCCCAGCGGCGTTGCAGGTCGGTAGCGGACGCGGCTTCCAATCCCTTGATCAATTTCAGGTAATGCGCCCGCACCACGCCATCGTTGCCAAGCAATTCGTCAAAAGCCTTCCCATTTCGCTGGTACTGTGCCAGCAGGCCCGCGGATTTTTTGGCTTCAGATTTGGCCACAACTTGATCCATTGGTCATCAGACTGCGGAGAGATCACCGCAAACGCAAATAAGTTTGCACACGCTTCACAGGATTCGGAGGTCCAGTGTAAAGGGAAAATCTGTATTTTGCGGCGCCGGCGGAATCTTCATCTTTCCCGGTGTGTGCCCGTGACGGAAAAACCGCGAAAGCCGGCGCGATTCCGCCTCATAGCTGTTCACAGGAAACGTGTCATAGCTTCGCCCGCCCGGATGTTTCACATGATAAGTGCAGCCAGCGATGCTGCGATTGTTCCAGGTATCCACGACATCGAAAACCAGCGGCGTGTGCACCCCGATTGTAGGTTGCAAACATTCCGGCGGATGCCATGCCCGATAACGCACACCCGCCACCGCCTCGCCGTTCGTGCCCGTCGGATGCAACGGCACTCGATGACCGCCAACCGTGATAGCAAAACGGTCGCCGACCAGTCCGCGCGCTTTCAGCTGCAACCGCTCAACGGAACTATCCACATACCGCACCGTGCCGCCGCCGCCAGGTTCCTCACCCAGCACATGCCATGGTTCCAGGGCAGTGCGCAATTCGATCTGCAGGTCGCGCTGCTCCAGGTCGCCGATGAACGGGAATCGAAATTCAAAATGCGGCTTGAACCAATCGAACTCAAACGGATAACCCGCCGTGCGCAGGTCGTCGATGACATCTTTGAAATCGGTCTCGCAAAAATGCGGTAACATCCAGCGATCATGGATATCCGTGCCCCAACGGACCAGGCCGTTGTTATATGGCTCTTTCCAAAATTTCGAGACCAGGCCGCGCAACAGGAGGTGCTGTGCAAGGCTCATGCGGGCATGAGGCGGCATCTCAAACGCGCGCATCTCCACCAAACCGAGACGGCCCGTGCTGCTCTCAGGCGCAAACAGTTTATCGATGGAAAACTCCGAGCGATGAGTATTGCCGCTGGCATCGATCAACAAGTTGCGAAAAAGGCGGTCACACAGCCACGGCTGCGAGTGGCCGTAAGCCTGGATGTTGCGATCGAGTTCCTTGAACGCGATCTCCAACTCGTAAAGCGAATCGTTGCGGGCTTCGTCTATGCGCGGGGCCTGTGACGTCGGCCCGATGAACAGGCCGCTGAAGAGCCAGCTCAACGACGGATGATTTTGCCAGTAGGCAAGGAGCGAGCGCAGCAAATCCGGCCGCCGCAACACCGGCGAATTCTGCGGTGATTCTCCACCAATAATGATGTGATTACCGCCGCCGGTGCCGGTATGTCGGCCATCCACCATGAACTTTTCCGTGCCGAGTCGTGTGAGGCGAGCTTCCTCGTAAAGGACCGTGGTACGCTCGACGAGTTCATCCCACGTTTTACTGGGATGCAGATTCACCTCGATGACGCCCGGGTCTGGTGTCACCGCCAACTTGTTCAAACGTGGGTCGCGAGGCGGAGTTTCTCCTTCAATGATGACCGGCGTGCCCAGCGAGGTGACGGCAGACTCGATTCCCGCGATCAAATCCAAATAATCTTCGGTCTCTTCGACCGGCGGCATGAAGATATGCAAGCGCCCATCGCGCGGTTCCACACATAAGGCGGTGCGCACAATCCATGGCGCGCTTTCGCCCTGGACCGGGCGGCGAGCAGGGTCGATCACTCTCGGAAGGTCTGGCTGTTTCTTTTCCTCTTCCAATTTTCCAAGTCGCTGGGCGCGCTGGCCGGGGCCATATCCCGCCGGAGCAGGAGCGCCACGTCCGCGTAAAAAACGTTGTCCACTGCTTTCAGGATTTGCGCGATAGGGAAATTCCTGCGGTAGTTCAGGCAGCTCCGGTACGGAGGGATCCTGGGGATTCACCCATGGAAATTCTTTTTCGGACACCCAGGGAATGGAATCGAGCGGCAACCGAAGGCCCATCGGCGAATCACCAGGAATCAGCCAAAGCGTGTCGTCTTCGCGCAAAAACCATGCGCCGGACATCCATCCTGTCTGATTGCCGAACGACGCACGCTTCATCGGCAACGCATAACCGACCACATCACCAAGCCCCTGCTGGAAGAGTCGCGCGATACGTTCACGTTCAAGCTTGCTCTTCAGGTTGGATTTCTCCGGCGTGACATTGGATGGAAACCGGCGCTCTTTCCAGGTGTAATAGAATGCATCCTCGTGCGCGGAGAGCATGTATTTGGGATCAGCCCCGACCGTCTTTGCGATGCGCGTGAGCAATTCCTTCGCTTCCTTTGCGCCGTGACCATAATTCTTCGATTCGTCCGCGATGAGCGAATCATCGTTCCAAATGGGCACACCGTCTTTGCGCCAATACGCGGCCAGCGCCCAGCGTGGCAGCGGTTCCCCCGGATACCATTTGCCCTGCCCGTAATGCAGCAGCGAGCCGGGCGCAAATTTACCGCGCAATCGTTTGATGAGTTCACCGGAAAGCACCCGTTTCTTCTGTGATACAGCAGTGAAATTCCATTCCGCGCCATCCGGATCGTCCACCGAAACAAACGTCGGTTCGCCGCCCATCGTCAGGCGCACATCGTTCTTTTTCAGGTCAACATCGATGGCGTGGCCGAGAGATTCGATCTTACTCCACTGTTCGTCCGTGTAAGGCAGCGTGACGCGCGGTGATTCGTAAATGCGTTTCACGCTCATGTCGAAGGCGAATTCACATTCGCATTCATCAACTCCGCCAGTGATGGGAGCGGCGCTCGAAGGGTCCGGTGTCGCAGCTAACGGAATATGGCCTTCACCGGCAAATAATCCGGAAGTAGGGTCTAGGCCGATCCATCCGCCGCCCGGGAGATAAACCTCGGTCCATGCGTGCAGGTCGGTGAAATCCTTTTCGGCACCGCTCGGGCCATCCAGAGATTTTACATCAGCCTTGAGTTGGATGAGGTAACCGCTGACAAACCGGGAAGCAAGGCCGCAATGACGCATCAATTGGCACAACAACCACGCGGAATCGCGACATGAGCCGCTCAGTTTGGCCAACGTCTCTTCCGGCTTTTGCACGCCGGGTTCCAGACGGATGGTGTATTTAATGTCCTTCCAAAGCCGTTGATTGATGCCGACCAGGAAATCAATCGTGCGCAGGCGCGCTGCACTTTGTGTCGCCTCGGGGGTTTCACCGGACTCAGTCTTTTTCCTTTTGCTGCTTCGCAATGATTTATCCCCGAGCAGTTCCAGGCGCAGGGATTTCAGATACTTCATGAAATTTGGCGTCAGCCAGCATTTGCGCTGGAAAGGCGCAAGTTCATGGTCGAGCGCATGGTCGTATTCAAACGGAAATTTTTCCGCATCCGGTTCGAGGAAGAAATCGAAAGGATTGAACACCGCCATTTCGGCGACAAGGTCTACTTCCACGAGAAATTCTTTCGTCTTTTCCGGGAAGACGAGACGCGCCTGATAGTTGGATTGCGGGTCCTGCGCCCAATTGATGAAGTGCTCCTTTGGCTCAATATTCAGCGAATAACTCAGGATGCGTGTGCGGGAATGCGGTGCCGGCCGCAGACGCACCACCTGGGGACCAAGATTGACGAGACGGTCGTATTTGTAATGCGTCTTGTGATGAAGGGCGACGTGTATGGACATGTTAGTTTATTCGACCACGGCCATTTTCAAGTTCGTCAGCATCATTCCTTTGCAATATAGGCTTCGATCGGCTCGGCACCGAGCGTGCCAGAAAGCTTCTTGAGATATTCCGGCGACTCGACCTGCTCCAATGTCCGGCGGGCGCTGTTCAAACGGGTAAGGATGCCCAGCCGCTCTGCCTCGTCAGCATGGCTCGTGCGCTTCAGGAATTTATCCAGATATTCAACATTCCGGCGTCCTAATTGCCGATCGATCTTCTGTTTGGCGGCGAGCCGCGCTGCATACCAAACACTTGCCAACAATGATTCCCGCGTGAACATCTTGCGCAACTCTGGATTATCGAGGCCTTTGCCCTCCCATTGGTCGTTGAGCATGATGTGCAGCAGGGCCTTCAACGGCGGGCAGGCCAGCGCGACGCTACCATCGTCAAAATACATTTTGGCCACGCGCTTTTGCGTGGTAACGATGTTATCCATACCGTCGGTGAACATCTCCATGTCCTGCTTTTCCGGATGGATCATCTCGTCCGTGAAGACCGAGTGCGGATGGTTGAAGACGCGCCCAAAGAAAGCATGCACGAAACGCAGGTTGATGCGGTAGCCCAACCGGCTGGCGAGGATTTTTTTCCCGTGATGTTCGAGGTCTTTGCAACGTTCCAGGAAATTGTGAGCCTTCAGGAACGCCGGGTCGCGTTCCTCGGCATCCATGCGACACCATACTTCCGGCACCAGCAGGCTGACGTCGTGGTCCACACGCACTTTCGGCCCCACATAACCTGCCGCCGTCACAAAACCGTTGTGGCCGGTGAGGATGAATGATACCAGCGCGTTGTTCAGGTCGATGATGGGCGGCAATGCATTGAAAGGTGACTTTGTCAGAGCACCTTCTGATCCTGCGCCCGTCGTGGATGGAGATTTGCCCGTCATGCTGCAAATGAACTCCATGAACAACTCCGGCAATTCCATGTAATGGATGGGATTATAGACCGCGAGCGAACGGATACCCGCTTCCGGTGGGTTATTACGGCGGCCTGGCAATACAGCGTTCACCGGATAAAGCAAAGGCGCGTTGGCCGCTGCGCGACGACGCAACCGAGTGCCCATTTGCGCCAGATAGGTTTCACGATGGCGTACCAGGTCGGGCCGCATCTGCAGATAACGAGGGTTTTTGCTGGGCTTGCCATCCACCAACCGTGGATTTGCCGATGACACGAAGAACGCCGGCTTGCCGGCTTCGGCGATGTCACGGATGACTTTCTGCATCGGTTCCGTGAATTGATAGAACGCGATGGCGTCTTCGACCAGTTGATGCGCGACTTTCGTAGTCAGCGGTTCGTAGTTCGAGAAAAAGTTATCGTCGCGCGCAAAATCTGCTTCCGTCACTTTGTCATACCCGCGATGGATGGCGTCATCCGGACGCTGGAACAACCGCTGTTCGCAATTCTGAACAAATTTCAAGGAGACCGTTGCATCCGGATACGGCACATCTTTGAGATCATTTTGCGGAACGACGACCGACGCAGAAATGTCGTCCTCCATCTGAATCTTAACCGCTGGATGAAAATCTTTGCGCAGGCCGAACGTGCGCCACGAACCGTCTTTCTCAAACCCCACACGCAAGCGCGTCGTCACGAGCGTGCGGTTCTCGCACTTCAATTCGTTGCCGGGAATCCCGTTGATGATATCCACGCTGAAATGCTCGCGCCAGTTATCGCCCCAGTGCGGCTTGTAGTACCGTTTCACCACGAAGACGAGTTCCTTCACGTACTGCGGTATGCCGTCCAGCCAGCGATTGTAGTCCGTCTTGAAATCCTGTTCATCCGGCGTGAGCAACTTGATGACTGAACCCAGCGAACGTTCCGCGCTCAATATCGGCCGATGGTCCGTGCGCGCAGCATCCAGAAAACGATCCCCGTAATCACGCGCGATCAACTCCGCCACACGGTCGAAGTCCCGTTTGAAATCCGCCACGAACACCGGCCCCGTCAAAATCGCATCCGTGATGGGTTTTGATATCTCCGATTTTCCGCCGCCCGATACTGTGCACGGTTTGTGGCAAAATTCACCCTCGCCCACCACGCCCACCAGCCGCCATGCCCGCGTCGGCGACGGTTTCTCCATCCACACCTTGTAGCCCGATGGACGCACATACGTTTTATCCGGCAACAATTTGATGCTGCGTTCATACGGGCCCGCCTGCCAGGAAACCCGTTGCGCATGCAGGTCGAACTTTGCGTCCTCCGGCACATAAATGATGTCCGGATATTTTTTATCCACGCCGTAACCATCGTTGTTGAAATGGATGAGGTCGCCGTATTTGCCCTTCACCTCCGAAAACGAATGTCCCATCCGGCGCACATGCACATCACCGCTGAACTCCTCGCCCAAATCGTAACCCTGGAATACCAGCGCACCGCCAGCGTGTTCCTCTTCCGCCAGGCCAAAAAGGTTTGCGGCGTAACTGATCTGCGTCTTTACCTCTTTTTTGCAATAACCGAAATAGTTATCCGCAATTATCGTGACGATCACACCCGTCTCATCGCGGCACGTCAGCTTGAACGCCTGCCCGTTGTTGTATAACTCCTCCTCACTCTTCCAGCACATCCCATCGCGCTGCTGACGTTCCGTCGCCTTGTCCCAATGCGGCAACCCTGCGTCGAGCTTCGTCACCTTCGTCAGGTGCGGCGCGAGGATCACGCAACCCGTGTGACCAGTCCAATGCTCCGTATCCAGCCCCGCGTCATTCTCCGGCAACCCTGGGTCACCCGCATTGCCGAAGATGCTCTCCACAAAATCCAGATTACTTACCAGGCTGCCCGGCGCGAAGAACCGCACCTCCATCGACTTCTCCGGCGTAAATCCCGGCACCCCTGGACACACGATCGGCCGCAACAACAACGTCACAAAACATTCCGCTGGTTCCGCCTGTGTAGACGTGAAAGGCAAACCCAGTAACGACTTCGGCGCCGCGAACGCGTAGTTCAACATCTTGCCAAACACCGCCTTCGGCACGGCTATCTTGTCATCCGGTATCGGCAACCCGCCCTCCGCCACATGGAAGATGCCAGCCGTCGTACGTCGATCACTCTTGGGGTTATGCAACACCCCTTGTTTCACCCGGTACGAATGTATGATCTCCGAGCTGAACTCGTCTTTATCCACCGGCAGCGACAACGTCCGCGCCATGCCCGGCCTATCCAGCACGAATGTGCGCAGCGGCAACTTCGTCACCGGCACATCCTGGAGATAATCGTAGAGGAAATTCTGGATGCGCGTGTCGGCGGGACACAAGTAAGTGGAGAGCAATCGCTCCTTCTCACGATACTGCGCCACCAGGGTAGAGACAAAATCACTGAACTTTGCGCTTTCCTCGGTTTTCACTGGTGGAAAACCCAAAAGCGCCAGTTTAACGTTTATGTATGGGGTGAAGTGTGCTGATTGGTCCAAGCGCCCTCCTACTCAAGTTGCTTCGGCTGTCGTTTCTGTCGACGTACATCCTTGCGTTTCATGATTGTCGCAATTTCACACGGGTGTCACGCAAAAACTGCCGAACTATTTATGCTTCTATTATCCTTCATGTGACTTTGCGCCCATTTTAACTGGCCTGTGATTAATGTGATGAATGTGATTTCGCGAGGCCCGCCCACCAAATGTTGAAAAATCGCACCGCCCGCCAGCAACGCGCATCCTTCCACCGTTCATCGGCACCATTTCACCTTTTTCAAAGTTCATCCCCTCCTTTTACCACATCCATCCTGATTTGTAACCGTGATGGTCACGCTAAACGCATTTTTTTGAAAAAATATTTCCAAGTCGCATACTATTGAATAAGAACTAGTTACACGTGTTGAATCGCTCAAAAACATGAAAATCCCGTGCACAGCTTGCGCACGTGTTTTTTCCGAAAGAAAAATCACCGGTGATCGCCGCCTGTTTACGGGCTTATCACTCGATAAAACCTGTTGGGATACTGGCTGGAATTCGTATCGGTAAAAATGAACGTCGCGCTCGTCGGCGGGTTCGTCGCTATCGTCATCCATGACGTCGGGTCTCCGGGTGTTGTCGTCGCCTGGATATACGTCGTTTGCGCTGCATTGCCCTGCACCGCGAACTGGAACCCGCCGACTTGAGGAGCCTGGTCAGCCGCCAACACCGCTGCTGCCGGCACCGGGTTCTGCACCGTTGGACCGTAATCAAATCCCGAGACATAACCGAGCGCATCGTGATCACGCACGCCCCATTCATGCACCGATCCCGGTATCAATCCCGTGATCGTATATGTCGTATCCGTGACATTTGTGGCGTAGATAGTCGAGTTCACCCCGTTATTGATCCAGCCCCAGATCTCGTAGGTCGCCGCCGGTATCGGGCCGGTGGGCGCATCCCACGCCAGCGTCACCGATGTCGAGGTCAAGGCTTCCACATGCAGATTCGTCGGGGGCTGCGGGCTGAGCGTCGTGAAACCAATATCCGCACTCCGGCCGGATTGCGACCCCGCCGCCACTGCCGCCACCGAATAAACATGGCTCGACCCCGCCGCCAGGCCGCTGATGATCACGGAAGTGGACGTGATGCCGCTGGCAAATGCCGTGTAAACCGCGCGCGTCGTCCCCTTCCCGGCATACTGGACCGTCCTTACGTAAAGCGTGTACGTCACACTACCCACCACTGGTGTCACTGGGTCCCACATCATCGTCACGGCTGTCTCACCGATATTGGTTATCACTACCTCCGCCGGTGTGTCCGGCGTCGGCCCCACCGCATTGATGTAAAACGTCTTATTCGTCGTGCCTGCGAAATTACTCGCCTGCACCGTCACCGTATTACTGCCCATCTGGTCCGCTCCCGGCGACCAGCTCAACTGGCCGCTATACGGATCTATCGCCAGGCCAGTCGGCCCCGTCAGCAATTGATACATCGGCTGCGGGTTTCCCGACGCCACGATGCTGCTCGTGTAGGGCGTGGCATACAACGCCGTGGGCAACGTCGTCGTCGTGAACACCGGCGCCGCATCCGGCTGGTTCAACTGCTGGCTGACCCAGGTGGTCGTGAGGTCGTTGCCGTCGGCATCCGCGCCGCCCATTACCACCAGATGACCCGCAGTATCCGATTGCCCGCCTGCCACAGTAACGCCCACGGGCAACGGCGTGGACAACGCCCACGAGTTTGCCACCGGGTCATAAACCTGCACCAGGTTCGTCACTACCCCACCCGCTGTCCCGCCGATGATGTAAAATTTTCCGTCCGCACCCGCGATCGCCGCGCTGCCCGCCGTCGCCACCGGCATGGGCGACAACGTGCTCCACGTATTGCCATTCACGTCGTAGCGTAACACCGTTGTCGTCTCCGTGCCTGATGTCACATTGGTTCGCCCGCCAAACGTGAAGATATAATTTGTCCCATCGAAAATGGCATTGAACAGGTAACGCGGCCCCGGCATCGCCGCCACCGCCTTCCAGGAGTTAGAGATAGAATCATACCGCTCCACCGAAGACAGTACTCCATTGTTGTTCCCCACCCCACCGATGGCATACGCATAGCTCGAGGCATCTAACGTGTATGCCATGTTATATCGGGCCGTCGTCATTGCTGCGACCGATACTATATTCGGGTCATCGACTGTTGGCGGCACCGGATTATAACTCAACGTGCTATTCAGTACGCCACTAGTCGTGTTCGCGCGATGACCGCCAAAAATAAAATAAAACCCGTTCGGCAACGCCACCGCACCCGGACCGACGCGGGTCGATGGAATCGCCTGCGCGTTATTCCCGCCATACACCAGCGTATCAACGGAGCCCAGCGGAGCGCCTCCAAAAATGAAGAGGCTACCGCCCGGTGAGATCACTGTCGCCGCGCTGCTGCGCGGCTCGTTCAACTCCACTCCGGGAACCCAGGTCAGCGGTGCAGCTTTTAGATAGGACACGCCCGGCAAAAAAGCAGCTATCGCCAGGCACCAAAAAAATGAAACACGGTACGACTTCATAAGTCCTCTTCCTTTTGAAATCCTCCGGCGTCACGACACACCGAAAATTGTTAATTGTTGGGCAACCGAAGGTGAACCTAGGACGATTTTTTCTCCTGTCAAATGACTTTCATCCAATCCTGAAGCCCGCACCGCTTGACGAGCAGTTTCGACACGTATTTTCCATCCACGCATCCCCTTGCACCTGAATTATTTCCAAGACACTTAAAGTCGACAGGAGAAAAAACTGGGGTAGCCAAAATAATTCTCAAAAATAATTTGCCGACCGCCTTTTGCGCCGCAAGCCTTCGCTCCCCGCGCCGTCTCACTTTTTGTTTTCCGTCGATTCCGGCCAGTCATCGGTACGGAATGGCACCGCCGGCAGTCCCGCGCCGTTGAATAGCGTGGCGAGCGGATTGGATTGCCATGCATAGCGCACCGCGACGGGTTCGGGCACACTCTCAGATGAAACGAGGACCGCGTCACCGTCAATCCGCGCATCAGCCCAATGCCATTGATGGTCTGCGCCTGCGATGGAAAATTCACCCGGCTTATCCCCTTTCACCACCAAGCCACCGTCAGCGTTCGTGAAATGGATCTTCACCGCGTTGGTCAATCGCTCCATGGAAGCATAAGTCGGCCCCTGGAAGATGACGGCTTTGGAATAATAATTTGCCAGGGCACACAGAGCGAGGCGGTCGCCCACCACTTTTTTGTCCTTGGGATGGATGCTATCCGCCTCGCCGGTATCGATGGTCACGGCCAGACCGGAATTATGGATGGCCGTGGCCGTCATGGCCTGGGCTTCGCGCAATTCGGCCCAGGCATCGTCACCCGGCTGTCCGCGCCGTTGCATGAAGGCTGGCAGGCTCACGATGTAAAACGGAACGTCGCCTTGCCGGAAAACTTTCCGCCAGTCCGCAATCATTGCTGGCAGCAATGTGCGATATTGATAGGCGCGATAGGCATTCGCCTCGCCCTGGTACCAGATGACCCCGGCGATGGCAAGCGGCGCCACCGGCGCGATCATCCCGTCGTACAACACGAACGGCATCACCGGCCAGTTCTCGAATCCGAACGGCAACGGCACCGGCGGACGCACCATCACGCTGAGTTTCCCTTTCCATTCACCGGCCAGCGGAATTTCCGTTTTATCGCCCAGCACCAGTTTCAGTTCCGACGCTGGCGACTCAAAGCCCCCCTCAGATTTGGTTTTGAATACGCGTATCGTCACGCTGTTCGTCCCGGGCTTGAGCACACCGCCATCGATGGTGTAGGCGCGCGGATTCTCCACCCACGCGCTCGCGCCCACCCAATGGCCATTGACATAGGTCGTGTCCATCTTTTCGATGATGCCCAGTTGGATGGTCGCTTTGCCGGTCGGCAACGGGTCGGGCAACACAACGGTCCGCCGGAAATAAAAAACTGCCGGCGTGTTGGTGATGCCCAGCTCATGAAAATCGCTGGGAATCGTGACCGGTGTCCAATCGCTATCATTGATGTTGGCCGACGACCATCCGGCAGTGAGTCCGATATCAAATTCGTCATACCAGGGCATGACGTAGTTTCCATAGACCGTTCCGCCCACGGCACGCAGCCGCTCCACTTCATTCAATGCCGGGTCGAAATCCTTGAGCGTCCGCAACGTCTCCACGCTCGTCCACGATTCCGCCGGCGTGCCGCCCAGGCAATCTTTTATCAATCCTATGGGCACATTCGTCTCATTTTGGATGCGCTTCGCAAAATAATAGCCCACGGCGGAAAAACCTCCGTCCTCGGTGATGGTCTTGGGTGAGCAGACTTTCCACGAACCTTCCACCACCGGTGCCGGCGTGTAGGCTGATTTTGATTTGACGGTGAATAACCGGATGTTAGGACAGTCGGCGGCCTTGATCGCCGCATCGCCATCCCGCGTGCGGTCCAGGGGGAGTTCCATGTTCGATTGCCCGCCGCACAACCACACATCCCCCACCAGCACATTTTTAAATTCGACGTGCTGCTGCCCGTCTATTTTCATGGTGTAAGGCCCGCCCACGGCTGGCGGCATGAGGTTCGCCTCCCAACGTCCGTCCGCGCCCGCTTTTCCCAGCGCACTCGCCGGGCCTATCTGCACCTCGACGACCAGGCCCGGCTTCGTCCAACCCCAGATCGTGTTGGGCTTGCCGCGCTGCAGCACCATGTTTTCGCCGAACATCGGGCTCACAAATGGCAACGATGCGTTCGTGGAAACCTCAGCACCGTAGCTGCCAATGATGCCTATAATAACGAATACAAAAATCAAAACCCGCTTACGCACTGTCTTCATAAATCCACTCATTATTTTGTGCTGCAATCACTTCCGTAGCGCAAGCCAAGCATCAATCCGCGCAACTCCGCCAGGCCCCGCATCCGGCCGATGCACGAGTAACCGGGCGTGATCTTCACCGGCTTTCCCAGGTCATCCATCATGGTGTGACCGTGGTCGGGACGGAACGCGAGTTGCCAGTCCGTCCGGCCCACATCGTGACGGCGGTCCTGTTCTGTTAGTAGCGCCCGCACGACGGCTGGCATATCCACCGAACCGGCCAGATGGTCCGCCTCAAAAAAACTTCCATCGGGCAGACGTTTGGTGCTGCGCAAGTGCGCCGTATGGATGCGCGACGCAAATTCCTGCGCCATCTGCTCCAGATGATTATCCTCCCGCGCACTGAATGACCCCGTGCAAAAACACAGTCCGTTCGCGGGGCTTTCCACCATCTTAAAAATAGCCCGGACATGGGCGGCGGTGGAAGCGATTCGCGGCAATCCCAATACGGGGAACGGCGGGTCATCCGGATGGATCGCCATCTTCACCCCGACGCGTTCGGCGGTAGGAATCACCGCTTCCAGAAATCGCGCCAGATTCTTCTCCAAATCGCCGGGCCGCAGATGAGCATAACTCTGCAGCCGCGCACGAATATCGTCCAGCGTCAGTCCCCACTTCACGCCCGGGAAAACATCGATGATGGTCTGTACGAATTTGGATTGCGCCTTGTCGTCCAAACTTTGCCACCAGTCGCCCGCCTGTTTCAACTGTTCCCCGGAATAATCAGCCTCAGCTCCCGGTCGTTTCAACGCGTGCACTTCAAACGCGGCAAACCGCACCGGGTCGAAATACATGCACTCCGAACCATCCGGCAGCACGTGGTTCATGTCCGTGCGCACCCAATCCAACACCGGCATGAAATTATAGACCACCACCTTGATGTCTTCGGCAGCCAGGTGCTCCAGCGTCTCCGCGTAATTCCTGAACAACGTTTTCAGGTCGCCCTTCCCCGTCTTGATATCTTCGTGGACGGGAACGGATTCGACCACCGTCCAGTCCAGCCCCGCATCGCGGATGACCTGCTTGCGCTCGCGGATGAGCTCGCGGGACCAGCGTTCGCCGTAGGGAATCTGATGCAACGAGGTAAAGATCGCCGTCGCGCCCGCCTGCCGGATGTAGCTCAACGGCGTGGTATCTCCCGGGCCGAACCAGCGAAAACCTTCCTTTAACAGATTGAGATTGGCGCTCGCGGACTTCGTCATAATTTGAAAATAGCCATAACCGTTGGGCAAGGCCAGCCGCCCGTCAAAAGACTACTACCCTGCGCTGTTGCAACGGCGCTTCTATTCTCCCTCTCCCCAGGGGGAGGGCCGGGGTGAGGGGTAGCGCAACGATCAATCCACTTTCTCTTCCTCTCTCTGATTTGCTCTGTCACATGCTCCCGAAAAGGCTATGGCTTGATGGCCAGGTCGCCTGTGACCACTCGCAAGACGGCGGCAAAGGCCGGTTTTGGTAGCAGGTCGCGGCCGAACAATAACGGATACGCAGTACGTCCTTTGATGGGCCAGTCGTTCAACCAGGAATCGTCATCCTTCAATCCCCAAAAAGTCACGCGGGCGATCTCGGTGCGATGTTTCCAAAACACCTCGAACAAACTCGCATACCGCAAGGCCAGTTGTTGCTGCACGGAGTCGGGCAATCCATTCGTGTAGGGATTCAGATCCGGCCGGGCGGCTTCGTTATATGACACGTCGGCAGTGTCATTGCGCATGGCGGATGGCAACATGTTGATATCCAGCTCGGTGATCATGACTTTGATACCCAGGGCTGAAAAAGCCGTGATGGCACGGTCAATCTGGTCGGTAGTGGGACGATCCATCCGGTAATGACCCTGCAAACCCACCCCCGCAACCTTCACGCCTGCCGCCTGCAATTTTTCTATCAAGGCAATCGCGCCTTTTTGTTTTGAAGAACTCTCCAGGCCGTAATCGTTGTAATACAATTGGGCATCCGGGTCCGCTTCATGCGCGAACTGGTAGGCTTTCACCACAAAATCATCCCCGATGATCTGCTGCCATTGTGACTTTCGCATCTGGCCATTCTCGCTGATCGCTTCGTTGACCACATCCCAACCATTGATCTTCCCTTTATACCGGCCCACGACCGTGAAGATATGTTCGCGCATGCGCGCCAACAGCGTGTCGCGGTCCACCGGCTTGCTGTCCGCATTCTGGAACACCCAGTCGGGCGTCTGCGAATGCCAGATCAGATTATGCCCCACGATGAACATATGGTTCGTCACACCAAATTGCACATAACGGTCCGCCAGCGAAAAATCGAATTGGCCCGGAAGGGGATGGATCGCCTCCCATTTCAAAACGTTCTCCGGCGAAATGCTGTTGAGTTGTTTTTTCACGAGCGTAGCTGCCGCTGCGTTCGATTCGCAGAACTCGGAGGGGTTCAATGCGGCGCCGATGAGAAAATATTTGCCAAAGGTATCTTTGAGCGTCGCTTGCGCAAACGCGTTCACGGCCAGCGATAGGACGGCTATACTTGTAATGATGGCTTTCAAGGGATTCACGCGGTGGCCGCCAATCGGCGGCGTTCCTGCAACTCATCCGCCATCTGGATAGTCACACGTTTGTTAAGTTGATAGATGACCAGCAACACGGTGCAGACCGTGAAAAGAATCCCCACCACGATGCCGCTGCACACGCGGAAGCCGTTGACGGCCTCCGGCGCATCCGGCAATTGGGTATCGTAACTGAAAAACCATTTCATGAGCAGGAGGAACGAGGCGGACCCGAGAGCCAGGCCTGATTTCAGCGCGAACCCGATGGTTGCAAACACCATTCCGGTGAAGCGGCGCCCGGTCTTCCATTCCGAATAATCGGCCACATCCGCATAGATGGCCCAGATGAGCGGAATCGTTGGCGCATAAGAAATGGCTCCCAAAACCGTCAGCGCTATCATGCCGGTCGTGTTCGCGGGCGACAGCAGGTAGAACGCATAGGTGAACACCGAGGCCAGGGCAAAACCCACGACGGCGACTGCCTTTTTCCCGAACCGCCGTGAAAGGCCGGGCGAGAGCAGGATGACGATGATGGTCACACCCGTGCCGAGCATGTTGATGAGACTGTTGAAGACATCTGCGACGTTCGAGTTCGCCAAATCAGAACGGTCGCCTTTCACGATGTAGCCCAACGTGTCCAGGATGCCACCGGATGGCGCACCGGCTTCGCGCGTGAGTCCCAGCTTTTGCACACAGTCATACATCGCCGCCTTGTCCGCGTAATGATGATAGTAGTTGTAGAGCGCGCCCCCCCGGAACGAGAGAATGGCGAAGTGCACCAGCGTCATCAGGAACATCACCATCCACGGATAATTCTTGAACAAGGCGCCGATATCTTCGGTGATGGAAGATTTTTGTTGCGGCGGTGGCTGGACACGTTCTCGCGTCGTCAGGAACGTGGTGAGAAACAGCACGAGGCAAAGCACCGCCCAAACGGTCATGGTCATCTGCCAGCCATATTGCTTATCCGCGATTCCAACAGTCCCTCCCGCAGCATGTTTCATGGCAAACTTCGCGACCAACGGTAAGGTGAACCCACCGACGATGAATTGCGCGATGTTGACGGAGATGAACCGGAATGAATTCAGTTTGGCGCGTTCATTCAAGTCGCCCGTCATCACACCGCCCAATGCCGAATAGGGCATGTTGTTCATCGAGTAAAGCGTCATCAGCATCATATTGGTGATGGCGGCATACAGGATGAGCGAACCCATGTTCCAGCCTTTGGGCGTGGTGTAGGCCAGGATCATGACCACGGCCCACGGGATGGCGGTCCAAAGCACCCATGGACGAAATCTTCCCCAGCGCGTCTTCGTGCGGTCGGCGAGGATGCCCATGATGGGGTCGAAGAGCGCATCCCACAATCGCGGCCACAGGAGGATCGCCGCCGCCGCGCCCGCCGTCAGGCCAAATACATCCGTGTAGAAATTGGTCTGGAACAGGATCATCGTCATGAAGACGAAGTTCGCCGCTGCATCACCGCCGCTATAGCCCGCCTTTTCGACGAAGGACAGCTTTTGTGTTTGGTCAGGCATATTAAACCCGGCCTTCCACGGTTAGCGTCACTTTTTGCAGGTCCGCATCGCGTGACGAACTGCCGACCATGATCTCGAAGTCCCCGGGTTCAACCGTGTATTTCATATTCAAATCGTAAAAGGCCAGCGATTCCGGCGTGATCTCGAGCACCACCGTTTTGGTTTCACCCGGGCGCAACGAGATCTTCCGGAAACCTTTCAATTCTTTGACCGGGCGCGTGACGGAGCTAAAACAATCGCGGATATACATCTGCACCACTTCGGTCCCTTCCCGCTTGCCGGTATTGGTGACTTCCACCTGCACGCTGGTGGACGCACCGGCTTTGATCTTCCGTTTCGCCAGGCGCGGCGCCTTGAAACTGAACTGCGTATAGCTCAGCCCAAACCCAAAGGTGTACAACGCTGACACGTCATCGGCCAGGAAACCACGACGGGCCGAAGGCTTGTGGTTGTAATAGCACGGCAGATGTCCCACTGAGCGCGGAATGGAGATAGGCAGCTTGCCGCCCGGATTAAAATCGCCGAACAAAACATCTGCGACGGCGGTTCCAGCTTCCTGTCCCAGATACCAGCATTCCAGGATGGCGGTCGCGTCGCGTGCGGCGCGATTGATGGAGATGGGGCGTCCGTTGAAAAGTGTCACCACGACCGGTTTACCCGTGGCCAGCATCGCTTCGAGCAAGGCTTCCTGACGCCCGAACAAGTTGAGGTCAGCGCGGTCACCCAAATGGGTTCGCGACCAGGCCTCGCGGGAAATCTGCTCGTTATCCCCGATGGCCAGGATGATCACATCCGCTTTCTTCGCGACTTCCACGGCCTCCGCGATCTGTTTTGCATCTTCCGCCGGGTCGCTGAACACCACTTCATCTTTGTTCCATGAACCGCCGACGGTTATTTTGCAGCCTTCCGCTTGGAGAACTTTCGTTCCCGCTGGGACACGGTTCTTGATTCCATCCAGCACCGTGACCGACTTCGATGGCACACCGCTGTAACCACCGAGTAGAGGCCGGTTCGCATTCGGCCCTATGACAGCGATGGTGCGCGCCTGCTGCGGCTTCAACGGCAGAAAATTCAGGTCGTTCTTCAGCAGCGTGATGGCTTCGTGCGCGGCCCGCAAAGCGAGCTTGCGATTTGCCTCGCAGCCCACGACCTTTTCCGCTTCGGCCGGGTCAACGAAAGGTTTATCGAATAGCCCCAGCTTGAACTTCCACAGCAGCATCGGCGCGATCAATTCGTTCAACTGCGATTCGCTCAACGCCTCGCTCCGCACCAGCTCCACCAGGTTCAGGTAACAATCCGGGTCCGGGAACTCGATGTTCACACCGGCTTTGACCGCCAGGGCGGCAGCTTCTTTTTTGTCGACCGCCAGGTGATGGCTGTGCGTATCGGGCCGCTCGTTCAGCTCCCAGATGGCGTAATAATCGGAGACGACAAATCCCTTGAATCCCCATTCCCGGCGCAGCACATCCCGCAACAGCCAGCGGCTCGCGTGCGACGGCACGCCATCAATCTCGTTGTAACTGGCCATCACACTGATGACACCGGCCTTTTGGACACATTCCTTGAATGGCTGGAAAAAGGTTTCCCGCAACGTGCGCTCGGAAATGTTCACTGGCCCGCAATTCTGTCCGGACTCCGGCTGGCCGTGCGCCGCAAAATGTTTCAACGTCGCGATGAGGTTTCGCTTATCGCTGAACTTTCCATTGCCCTGGAACCCGCGCACGGCGGCCATGCCGAGCTGCCCGCAGAGATGCGGGTCTTCACCAAAAGTTTCCTCCACACGGCCCCAGCGCGGGTCGCGGGCCACATCTACCACCGGTGTCAACGCCTGGTGCGCGCCGCGCAGCGCCGTCTCTTCGGCGGTCAGGGCATATAACGCCTGGATCAATTCCGGGTTGAACGTCCCACCCAGGGCAATCGGCTGGGGAAAACTGGTCGCACCGATGGCCGCGTGCCCGTGCAAACATTCTTCGTGGAACATCACCGGAATGCCCAGGCGGGTATTCTCGATGAAGAATTTCTGGATAGCATTGGTCAGCTCCGCGTTGGCGCGCGGGGAAAGGCCCACACCGGCGTCCGAGGGCTTGCTGTTGGCGTCGCTGGGCCGGCCGATCTGCCCGATGGCGATCTTGTTCTTGAACGCCGCCTTGGCTTTCTTGAGATCAAACTTTCCAAAACCATCCACCAGTTTAGCCGCCTTCTCCTGCCAGAGGCACATCATCTGCGCGGCTTTTTCCTCCAGGGTCATGCGGCTCAACAAATCCTTCACCCGCTCCTCCGCCGGCAAGGTGCTGACCTGATACAATGGAACGCGCGACGACTTCGGTTTTTCTTTCATAGTCGCGTTCATTTATTCCCTGAAGTGAGTGGCCGGTCACGCTCTAATTCTGCGGCGTTATCTCAATGCCATTGACCTGTGGGTTCTCGACCTCGGTGATGAAGGTGATGAGCAGCTTCCCGTTCGTCACTTCAACCGGAACAGTCTCGACATAAGCGCGATAGGCCCCGCCCGTCTTAGCCCAGATATCCAGGTGGTCAAAATGTTTTCCCTGTACGTCATAAGAAAACACGCGCTGGCCGGGGCCGGTGATGCCTTCATACGTCTCGCAGAAATATAATTTCACCACGTACTTGCCGTTGGGCAGCGGGCAGGAAAAGGAATCCATGCCGTAATGTTCCGAACGGAAGATTTCCGGCACATCGGTGTTCGTCACCGTCACTTCCGGACGCTCATCGGTGTCCCCACCGCCGAAACCGGCGTCAGCCGCCCACTCGTTTCCGCTGGGGTCTTTGTACACCAGCCCACCGGCATTGATGCGAACGGTTGTATTGGTGATCACAGGGATGGGCGCCACTGCCTCAGCGGTTGCCGGAGTGACCACCGGCGCTGACGTTTCGACCGCCGGAACTGCCGGTTTGGATTGCGTCTCCACCTGGTTGGACCGGCAACCGGCGACCAAAAGGAGTAACAAAGAGAAAGCAATTCCTTGGAATGTTTTGCGATTCATAAAATAACGCGTGATTTCAAATGATTCTAGCTGCAAAACGACTGCGCCGCCTATCGGTCAAATGTCGTATATTAAACCCGCGAAAAGGCCAGGTTGGAATCGGTGGTGGACATCGAACGAAGATATTTCGCCGCCGCTTCAGTCCGGCAACGCACGTGCAATTTCTCGTAGATATGCATCAAGTGCGTGCGGACCGTGGTGAAACTGATGTGCAACCGGCTGCCGATCTCTTTGTTCGACAACCCTTCGGCGAGCAATACCAAAATCTCCATCTCCCGCTCAGAGAGACCGTCGGTCTCCGCCTTGGTGACCGTTTTTTCCATGAACGAACGCACCACCATCCGCGCGATCTCGCTGGTCATCGGCGCGCCGCCTGCCCGCACCTCGGCGATGGCTGCCAAAATCTCCGTTTCATCCGAACGCTTGAGAACATATCCGCACGCGCCCACTTTCAGCGCCTGGAAAATCATTTTGATGTCCTTATAGACCGTGAGCATGATGACTTGCAGGTTGGGCATCGTCTCCCGCAATCGCGCCGTGCACGCGATTCCCGATTCACCCGGCAGATGGATGTCCATCAACACCACATCAGGTTTGATCTTAGGGATTTCCTTCAGCGCAACTTCCGCCGTGGGACAGGAACAAACGCATGAATGGCCCGGCGTTGAATTGATCAATTCCGCCAGGTATTGGCGCAGCGTCGCGTTATCTTCGACGATGGCCACGCGGGTCATCAAACTGCTGGAAACGGCCGGTGCCAGTTGCGCTGCCATATCACTCACCCGCCCTTTGTTCACAAGTCACATCCATGCAATTGTCACTTTATCTGCGCAGCAGAAGCTTTCCTATCGGTCATATGTCGTATTGTTCGGACGATGCTGGTGAGGCTTTCCGTTTCACCACAATCATAAGAATATATAGTATCGTTTTATAGCGATTTTGATCACAGCAGTTCCAATCACCAATCCGTCAGATTTCGCCGTCACTTTTATCGTACCCGCCTGCCTTGCTTTGCTGCGGATGATGACCACACAACGCCCGTTGAAAGCATTCCGGTCGTGCGATTGGAACGGTTCAAAACTCGTCGCATCGCCATTATCGGTGGCAACGATTTCACCCGGTCCCTCAATATCAAAATGGATGCGATTGTTCGCCCGTGGCGAGAGTTGCCCATTCTTGTCGGTCACAGAAACGGTCACAAAACTGAGGTCTTTGCCATCCGCTTCGATGTTTTTGCGGTCAGGTCCCAACGCGAGCCGAGCCGCGTCGCCGGCGGTCCTCACGACATCCGTCGCCCAGCGTTTGCCATTTTTGTAAGTGACCACCTTGAGTTCACCCGGCTGATACACAACGTCGTCCCAACGCAGGCGATATTCGTAAGGCCCTTTCTTTTTCCGGCCAAGCGATTTGCCGTTGAGAAATAGTTCACCTTCATCGCCGGAAGTAAAAACATGCACTGGCGTGACCTGCCCGATACGTTCCGGCCACGTCCAATGCGGCAGGATGTGCGCCAGGGGCAATTCCGGGCGCCAGTGAGATTGATACAGATAAAACCGGTCTTTCTTCAGCCCCGCGAGGTCAATGATGCCGGAATACGAACTGCGCGAAGAATCGAACGGCGTGGGCTCGCCCAGATAATCCCAGCCCGTCCAAACAAATTCGCCGCCCACGTACGGATGACTTTCCTGCGAAGCAAACACTTTGTCCGCTGAGGCTCCGAACACGGCCGAATACAATTCATACGCGCTGACCTGGTGCCGCTTGGTGTCCTCGCCCGCGTTGGGGCTGATCGGGGCAAAATTCGCATTAGTGACCGGGAAAATATATTCACCACGGCTGCTGAAGGCCGACGCCGTTTCGCTCCCGATGATGAGTTTGTCCGGAAAATGCGCGTGAAACTCCGCGTAACGCGGCGGCGCCGACCGCACACCGGCACCCTGGTAGTTTAGTCCGATGACATCAACCGTGGCTGGCAGTGCATTGGTAGGCTGTGCCCAATTCATCGCGGTGGTGGTCGGGCGCGTCGGGTCTTCCTCATGCACGATTGCGCTCAGCTTCTCACCCCACGCCGCACCGTTCATGCCGGTGTATTGCTCTCCCACTTCGTTGCCGATGCTCCAAAGGATGACTGAAGGACAATTGCGGTCGCGGTGCAATTGCGCGCGCAGGTCCTGTTCATACCAATCCGGGAATATGAGATGAAAATCGAACGGTGTCTTTTGCCGGGCCCAGACATCGCAGGCCTCATCCATCACAAGAATGCCCATCTGGTCGGTGAGTTCCAGCAACTCCGGCGCAGGCGGATTATGGCTGGTGCGGATGGCATTGCAGCCCATGTCTGCGAGCATCTCCAGTTGCCGCTGCAACGCGCGATAGTTTACCGCCGTGCCCAACGCACCCAGATCGTGATGGTCACAAACACCGTTCAAAAGGACATGTTCGCCATTGATGAAAAAGCCCTTGTCCGGATCGAACTTCAGCGTGCGGATGCCAAAGGGCGTTTCATAACTGTCCAACACCTGCTTGCCCTGCGAGACCGTGGTGACGGCGACATACCGATTGGGCCGTTGCGTGGGCGGCGGCCCCCAAAGCTTCGGATTTTTTATCTTTGTGTTCGCCTCGGCCACCGAGTGTGAATTCGCCGCGATACTGAGATTGGCTGGCGGGATGTACACTACTGCCCTGCCTACATGGTTGTGCTGTGCATCCAAAGCGAAGATGGTTGTAGCCACCTGCACAGAGACGCTTTGGGAAGAGTCATTGTCCACCGTGGCCTTAAGGTTGATCTCCGCCTCTGCCGCCGAAGCCTCCCGCGTCGTCACTTGCGTGCCCCAATGGCCCACATGCACCGGCGAAGTTTTAACAAGCCACACATTCCGGTAGATTCCCGCGCCCGGGTACCAGCGCGACGAGTTCGGCGGATTGTCCAACCGGATGACCAGCTCATTGGTTCCACCGGGGTTGACATAAGGCGTCAGATCCACCCGCCACGAGGCATATCCGTAAGACCAGCCACCGGCCAGCTTCCCGTTCAACCACACGGTCGAATAGGACATCGCTCCATCCACATCGAGGAAAATGGATTTGCCGGCATCATTCGCCGGAATATCGAGCCGCTTGCGATACCAACCTATGCCAGCCGTTGGCAATCGTCCCATGCCGCCACCACCAACCCTGGTGAAAGGTCCGGTGATGGCCCAGTCATGCGGCAAATCGATCTGCTGCCATTGGTTGTCATCGAAATCAGCCTGCACATACGGGACATCGTCTCCCGGGTTTCCCTCCGGCCGCACAAACCGGCGTGAGGCATCCTCAATAAATTCATCACCGGTCGGCAATATCCACGGCTTGATGGTGGAGACCGGGGCCGCTGCTCCATTGGTTGCCAGGTTGCCAGTGGAACTGGCGTTACCGTCCGCTTCAGCTTCAGCGAGATGCTTAACGATTTGCGCCTCTCTTACATCATAAAGCAGGCTCACGCTGCTGTTCGTCGGGTCGCCCTTCGTGAACCGCCAATGGTCATCGATAGAGATCCGCTCACGCAAAGATCCGGTCGCACCCGCGAATGCTGCATTGGCCAGAAGAAGAACCAGGGCGCAGCATTGGCGCGTTCGTGAAAAAGAAAATGAGCCGGAATGTTTCGAGAAGCGTCCCGGGGCGGTCATTTGATTTATTAAGGAGGAAGAGAGCGGCTTATGCCAGTTAAACATGAAGCTGCTCGATTTTCCAAATCTCAAAACTTGAAGGACAAATGCGCTTGGCCGCTAAAGAATCCCCTTAATGGTTGTAGGCAGGGCCCGAAGCTCTTACGCCGTTCAGAGGGCCATTATAAACAGTCGGGTCGAGATCAGTCTGGTCCTGATACCAGAACCAATAACGGGGCGCGTTAATTCCCTGATATTGATGAAAGGCAAACATCTGTGCTTTCGATTGCGTTATCGATCCTGCTAACGTTATATATTTGTACCATAGCACCGAGCCGTCGATAAACACTTCGTTTGAGCCAGAAGGAACAGCTGAATTTGCGCCGTGATGCGGTGGGATGCTGGCCCAAAAGAGTTGTCCCGAAGAATTATTATCCAAATGCCCCCAAACGGTCCCGTCATGCACATTGGCATCGGCGGCCAAACACCAGTAGGGCTTTGAAGTACCTATTTTAACCGGGCTGTGGGAGGGCAAAATACTGCCATTGACATTCCAATTGGTCATTCCTCCAAAGTAGGCATAGCCGATGACCCATTGCTCATTACCGGGCCCAGCCGAAGTGTCATAGCGCGGAAGATCATCGATGGCGGCAACCCGACTCGGACACAACCAGCACGACGGCCTGACGATGTTCAGTCCAACGGTCTTGACACCGTCGGCCGTGGTCACATCGAGGGCATTTGGGACCGGCACTCCACTGGTCTGCTTAAGGGGAAGCACAGCGTCCTCATTATCTGAAGCATAGATGTTCATCCCCAGGCCGATCTGCTTCAGGTTGTTTGCGCAAGCAGTCCGTTTGGCCCGTTCCTTGGCGCTCGCCAGGGCGGGCAGTATCATTGCTGCCAGGATGGCGATGATAGCGATGACCACCAATAACTCGATCAGCGTAAACCCAACTGCCGCTTTTCTATTTCCCACAATTTTCATATTAAACTTTTTCGGTGCCGGAGAGGAACTGACACCCGGTCAGTTCCTCCCGGTCACTATTCACAACCCAACCAATCATAGCCGCAACCGGAAGAAGACGTTGGGATTAGCCGGGTTGATAATGAGCACAGCTTGCGTGGACGCACTGCTGCCGATCACATCAAACCAATTCGTTGATATGCCCGAGGTCGCCGAGTTGGTCTGCGACTGCAACGTCCAGCCGAGATGGTCGGCGGGCCATGACAGTGTCAAAACTCCACCCGACACAAGGACCGTGATATTCGTCGGATTGGTGGCCGGGCCACCGCCACCGATCACCGTGGCAACACCGTTGGTAGGATTGAACGACCAGTTCAAGCCGGCTCCCGGCGTGCCGGAAACTGTGGTGAAGTTGCTGATATTGGTGCTGCTGCTGAACAGTTTGAAGGCCGCCCCATTGGTGAGCGCAGTCACACCGCTATTGGTGATCACCAGCGTGCCGGCGTAGGTATTCGTGCCCACGACCCGAATGAGGTCGTTGGTCGCGCCATTACCGCCATCCAAACTCACATCCATCCGCACAACCGTGCCGGACGCCATGGTCAGGTTGTTGCTGAAGGTCATGAATTGAATATTGGTGATTCCACCCGGGTTGATGGTCGACCCGGAGCTGGCAATCACATTGCCTTTGATCCAGGAACCATTATCGCCGCGAAGCGTCTGGCCGCTCAACAGAGTCAACGTGCCATCCGTACGGCCGCTGGCATCGATAGCGCCCGGGAATGCCTGCGTCGGCGTGACACCCTGCATCGAGATGCTGGGTGAATTGTTGATCGAGCCAACGCCAGCCAGTTTCAGGATGGAGCCGCTGTCACCGCCATTGGCTGCATTACAATCCGCCACAATGGTATTGCCGGTATAAGTGTTGGATGCCGCCAGCGTGGCGCGGCTTTGGGCCAGCAGCGTGATGCCACCAGGACCACTGAGAACATTGCTGAACGTCATGGCAAGGTAGAAGTTGGCGTTCAGGTTCACATTGCCACTCGCCAGCGTTACAGGACTATCGAACACGTTTGAGACGCTGTTGAGGCTGAGAATAGTGGCCGTATTGCTGCAAATAAGCGGCCTTACGCAATGTGCCGCAACCGTGCCCCAACCGAAACCACCACCGGCTCCAACGACGATGTTCTTGGTCGCATCGCCCAAGCCCAGCGCGGAGGTTGATTCATAAGTGAAATTGCCCTGCAGGATGCTGATAGGCCCAAAGTTGGTGCTAACCGTCGCAAGATAACGGATGCGGAACTGGCCGGCTCCCACCTTGGTCAGCGTGTAATTGCCGCTCTGTGAACTCATCTGCGGCGCGACGCCCATGCGGATATTGATGTCGCCGGGACCGCCAACCGTGGCATCGCCCGTGAGCGTCACGTAACCCGGATCAGCCAGGTCGTTTTGGTTCGTGTTGTTGTTGACCAACGCACCGTTTCCACCGACACCGGTGCCGCTCACGAACACGTTGTAGCCTTCCGGGCCGAACGATTGGAAGTTGGGCACCTGCACGCTATTGATATCGAGCGTGCCGCCATTACCGATCGTCACATTGCCCAAGTTGTTGTTCAACGCGCCGCCGCCATAGGGGAAGGTGAAGTTTGAATCACAGAGCATGATGGTGCCGCCGTTGATGATGGTTCCACCAGTAAAGTTATCATTTGAACTGGTGATGAACAACGTGCCGGACCCGCTCTTGATGAGTGCCCCGGTGCCATTGATGCCGATTCCGTTTCCGGTAGAGGCACTGAAGGTGTAGTTACTTGCAGAATTGACCGTAACGCCACCCGGTTGGACCGCCTGGGTGATGTTAACCAGATAATTGGTGGCATGGTCTCCAAACACAACCGTTTGGCCATCTGCATAGGTCGTTGCCGCCACAGACACTGGATTGAACCAGTTCACCGTTGAGCCGATATCCCAGTTGGTTGAATGAACTCCGGTCCACTGTATACCAGCGGTAGTGACTTGCAGGTCAATCGTATGATTGCCTGAATTATCCACCAGTGTGGCAGTCACGCCGGCGGGCAAAGTGCCCAGGGCGAGTCCACCAAACCCATTACCTCCAATGGTTCCGTTATATTTGATCAAAGGAAACTGTCCAACACTATATCCAGCAGTCGGAGGAAGGATGACGCCGGCATTGATGTTCAGGTTGGTGGCGTAAATCACCGGACTCGAAGGCATGGAGGCCAAGCGGGTGAAACCAATATTGGCAGGACCTTCGTTTACCTGTTCCAAAATGAGATTGCTCATCGGAATCGTTGGATGGCCCGCCGCCACGGCCACGTCCAGGGTGCCGTAATCAACGATGTCGTAATTGCCACCGCTCTGGTTGGCCGTAGTGATCAAAAGCTGAACCAGGTTGGTCACCAGGGTGGGACCACTGTAGGAGTTGTTGCCATTCAAGGTCACAAGGTTTCCGCCGAAGAATTCAGGCGAGCCGGTGCCGAGGAAGTGCGTAATGCCGCCGATAGCAATGATACCTCCCTGACCACTAACATTTCCGTTGATGGTGATACGTCCGAAGGTCTGGGGCGTACCGGTGAGGAAGGTCACATTGGAAACCGTCAGATTGCCGTTAGCGAGCGTGACGTTTCCGTTATAGATGTCATAACCGGGATGGTTGAACGTCGGGTTGCGGATGCTCATGATGTAACCGCCATTGACCGCGTCGTTGACCGTGATGGTGTTGTTGAAGGTCAAGCCGTTGAAGTTATTCCCCGGATTCCACGTGTCGATAAAGCCGCCATTCGTCAGCGTGATCGCGGCGGTGGCACCGGCGCCGTCTGAATGATCCCAGAAGAGCACACCACCACCGGCGATCACCAGGCCGCCCAACGAATTGGCCGCGGCATGTTTCAAGTAAAGATAGTTGTTCCCGATCTTCGTCAGGGTGAATCCATTGCCGACAATACCCGACCCGGTGTTGCCGATCTGCCAGTTTTGCACGGCGCTGACCGTGGAATTGCCAGCCAGGGAAAGGGTGGCGATGCCGGTGTCACCGGTGCCGGAGGTCAAACCACCGATCTCGTTATCAATAGCGCCCTTGGTCGGGCTGGAACCATTGCCATTGATCTGAATGACGTTGGTATAATTGGCATCCAGCGGCATGCCATCGATGTCCAATGTGCCGTTCTGGGAGACGGACGCCAAAAGGGTTGAGCCGGAGGGCGCGCCTAAGGCCCGGACGGTCCCGACGGTCAAAGTACCGTTGGTAACAATGGATCCACCCGTATAGGTATTGGTGGTAGAGATAATGGCCGCCGCGGAGCCGCCCATGTTCACGGTGGTCTGGCCCGCAATAGCGCCAGAACCAATCAGGTTGTAATTGCTGATGGTATTATTGAAATACACGGCGCCCGGGTTAACGGTGACATTGAGGACCGGCTGGTTGCTTACGCCGGCATCCGTGAAATTGTTGGTGTCAGAATCGAAATACACGTCGTGGTTGACGCCATTCAACCAATTGGAAGAGGTGTTGAGGTCCCACAAATTATTAACACTGTCGCCCACCCAAACCAGATTCGCCGCCGTGCCGGTGCTGGATACCTGCAAGAGCACACGTTTTGGCGAGCTGACCGAATCATAGATAATCGAATAACTCCGGTTGCGTGTGCTCAAGGCGCTCACGCTGTAATTCGCCGGTGCACCTCCGAGCATGCCAGCCACTGTGATGATGGGATAAGTGCCAACCGCCGGAACATTCAAAGGCTGAATAACGGTCACTCCACTCGCAGAAAGATTGCCGTTGACCACAATCACGTCGTTGGTGGATAGAAAATCACAAGCCAACGTCGCGCCACCGGTCAAGGTCAGGGTGCTGCTGAGGGTCACGTTTGCGGCAATGCCGCTCCCGCCCGGACTGATCTTGCTGCCGCTGCCGGCAGTAACTGCCCCGGTAACCGTGCCGTCGCCCGCCAAAGTTTTGCCGCTCGCTATGGACAGTCCTGTTGCGGAAACGTCAAACGTTGTTCCATTGGCGACCGTGACGGAGCTTACCAGAGAACTGCCGGGGCCCTGAATGAATGCGCCTTTGTTGACGGACAAAGTTCCCGTGAAACCCACAACTGAGCCGTTTTGCAGCACGGTGCCTATGTTGGTCAACGCCAAGGTACCTGTGCCAGCCAATGCTTCGGCGTTGGTCAGCGTCAGTCCAGAGGCGATATCAAACATGCCACCAAGAGCACCGATGGTGACACCGGCATTTGCGTGGTCGAGAGCGAAGCTGGCTTGTGGCTGGAAAGTGCCACCGTTCAGATATAATTGCGCCGCGCTAAAGATTGGCGGATTGCCGCCCATGGCCGCTTCATTGGTCACGAGGATGGTTCCATTGCCACTGCCGTTCGGGCTGGTCCCGGCTTGTAACGCCCCGAAGAAATTGGTGTTGTTGCCGCTTAAGATAAAAAAGCATTGGTTGGAGATCGCGCCCGAGCCGCTCAGGGTCGAGTCGATGGCAACCCAACGAGGGCCTCCGTTAATGTCACTGATGAGCAAGTTGCTGATGACATTCATGTTACCCGCCACCCGGTTGATCTGGCCGATGCCTTGATTGTTCGCATTCCCGATGCCGCCGCCCAATACGATCAAATTGGTGACGGTGACGGTGGATCCGCCTGTGCCCTTGCAAACGATGCTAATCCCGGGGAACTGTGCGGCAGTCGCGTTGGAAATAGTCAGCGAATCGCCCAGAAAGATATGAGGGTTGCCATCGGCGGGGGTTCTCAAACCAAAGCTCGCAGTGAAATAGGTATTGCCGACAGCCGGGGGAGCGCCTCCGATCCAACTGTTGCCGGTAGTGAAAGAACTCGTTCCCGAGCCATCATTTCCCCCAAGGGTGAAATTAGCAGCCATTGAATTCATGGCGAACATCACCATGGCGAAAACAACAGCCGCCATGAGCGCTTGTACTTTTTTAGAGTTTGTTTGGTTCATAAAATTCCGTTTTGGTTGGTCGAGGGTTGCGATCGCCGTTTAATAAACTGGTTGCGCTATCGGAGACTGTACAAAATTCTGCCCGATAAATGCCCGGGGCCGGATGAGGTTTGATTTCATAGAGGGTTCTGTTTTGATTATGGTGTGAGGGCAAAGCATCCCCTGAAATAGACGGCCTTATGTTGCAGGCTGTTTTCCATGACTCGACAGGCCAGCAGACGACGGCATGTTTCGACTATGATTGGGAACATTTTCAAGTATCCTGCCACAAGAACACTGCTTCGACTATGCTACGAATGTCGTATTTTTACTTTTAAGGCGATTTAGCCGACTAGATACGACGTTTGTCGTATCGTAGGTAATTCTAAATCGCGTTAATGTCAGGCGTCCCCGCAACATGTTGTAATATCTGGTAGTACCAAATGAAATCCATCGTCCTGGCACTCCTGATATCCATGTTCGCGCGCGCGGTCCTGGCGGCTCCCATCTCGCTGGTGAAATTCGAGGCGGAATCCGGCACGCTGGGTTCAGATTTTGCCGTGAGCAACAGCACCAGCCCCGTCTATATCACCATCATCACGGACAGCGCCGGGAATGCTCCCAGCAACGCCATGCGCGTGGCCACTTACACGGTGACGTTTCCGACACCCGGCACTTACCAGCTTTATGCCCATATCTTCGTTGGCCCGGGCGGATTCGCCGATGACAGCCTGTTTTATGGCAATGGCTTCGGCGTAAAAAATCCCACGCTGGGTTTAGACTGGACCTTGGTGAACGGTTTGGCCGGTGTCGGTTTTACCACCAGCTCGAGCGCGGTCACCGGCGGCGGCACGGCAGGCTCCGGCGTTTGGAAATGGGTCAATGTTTCGCTGTTCGCGCCCGGCCCCACATTCACCGTGACGACCACCAACCTGACCCAGACTTTCATGATCGGCGGACGCGAAAACGGATTGAACATCGATTCCTTTGTTTTTGGATTGAGCAGTTTCTCCTATACGGTCGCGAATCTTGATGCCGGAGTGGACGGCACGCCACCCTCGGCGGGCGTGTGCAATATCAATTGGACGAACACGCTGCAACGCATCGATGGCTTCGGCGGTGGCGTGGTGTTCCTCGACCCAGGGCTGGACCCGCTGACCGATGCGAACATGGATACGCTTTACAAAACGAACACGACCAGCCAACTCGGGCTCACGCTCCTGCGCGTGCGGATCGATCCGACAACGAATTGGTCGGATGCGGTTTCGGACGCGAAAAAAGTTACGGCGCGGGGCGGACGGGTGATGGCGACGCCGTGGACGCCCCCCGCCGTGATGAAAACCAATAACAACACCATCGGCGGCTCATTAAGTGCGACGCAATTCGTCAATTTTGCCAGCTACTTGAATTTCTTCGCGGGCAACATGAAATCCAACGGCGTACAACTGGCCGCCATTTCCATCCAGAACGAGCCGGATTTTGTGCCCACGTATGAAGGCTGCGCCTGGTCGTCGAATCAGTTCCTGTCATTCTTCCGCACGAACGCCGTGGCCATCTCCAACGCGCCAGTCATCATGCCGGAATCGTTTTTCTACAGCCAGGCGATGTCCGACCTCACGTTAAACGACCCGGTCGGCGTGACGAATGTCAGCATTGTAGCCGGGCATCTTTACGGCGGGACGATCGCCGATTACCCCAGCGCGCATAACAAAGGCAAACCGACCTGGATGACGGAGTATCTGTTGAACGACCAGACGATTGATTCCGCCATCGCCACCGGCCAGCAGATCAATGATTGCCTGACGATAGGAAACATGAGCGCCTACATCTGGTGGAAATGCATCGGCGACGCAAACGGCCTGCTCAACGCCAGCGGTGTGCCCCAAAAACGCGGCTTTGTAATGGCGCAATTCAGCCGGTTTGTGCGGCCCGGGTTCAATCGCATCTTCAGCACCAACAGCGGCAGCATCCTCATCACCGCCTTTCGCAACACGAACACGACTGCGTTTGTCATCGTGGCCATCAACCCGACGGGATTCCCGCTCACACCCACGATCAATCTCAAAAACTTTCCGGCGGTGGCCTCAGTCACGCCGTGGATGACGTCGCCCGATGTTTCGCTCGCCGTTCAGCCCGATGTCACCGTGACCAATGGGTTCACCTACACCCTGCCTGGTTTGAGCGCGGTGACATTCGTGGGCCAGGCGAACAATGCGCCCACGATTTCAGCCATCGCCAACCAGACCATCAACGCCGGCGTGATATTGCTCGTCACCAACAATGCCACGGATGCCGACCTGCCCGGCCAAACGCTGACATTCAGCCTCGTCAACGCTCCGGGCAACGCGACGCTCACGTCTCTGGGCACGACCAACGCGCTGTTCATGTGGCGACCGTTGGTGAGCCAGGCCAACACTGTGAACAATGTCTCCATCGCGGTGGCTGATAACGGTTCGCCGAGTTTGTCGGCGACGAATAATTTTACCGTAACGGTGAATCCGCTGGGCCAGTCGTTCATGAATCTCAGTTCTGGAACCGGCAACAACCTGATTAATCTGTCCGTCACCGGCCCCAGTGGTCCGGATTACACTTTACTGACCTCAACGAACCTCACGAGTTGGCAGTCCATGGTCACGAGCAATTCGCCGGTGCTGCCGTTTACGTTGTCTGTCACGAACATGAACGATGCGGAAAGATTTTTCCGGATGCAGCTTGGGCCGTGATACATTCGGATTGAATTCCCGAGGAGACGAACACCTCATCCTTTTTCCCTCTCCCCGCTTGGGCGGGGCGAGGGAGACAGCAAAGTGCGGCGCGCACATTTCCTGCGATGATTTGGTGCCAAGTGCTGCGAGCCGAGGACGGCTCGCGCTCCAAAAAAAGTGATCAGCGCTGAGCGGGCGGCTTGTGCGACTCTGAGGGTCGCGAGCGGAGATATTTTGCCGCGGCTTCCGTGCGGCAGCGGACGTGCAGCTTCTCATAGATGTGCATGAGATGGGTGCGCACGGTGGTAAAACTGATGTGCAATGCCGCGCCTAATTCCTTGTTCGACAGGCCCTCGGCCAGCAGTGCTAAAATCTCTTTCTCGCGGGGCGAGAGGTCTTCGGTCTCATTTTTTTCCGGGGCCTGTTCCAGGAACGAGCGTACCACCATGCGGGCGATCTCGCTCGTCATCGGCGCACCACCGGCCCGCACCTCAGCGATGGCTTCCAGGATTTCCTTCTCATCAGACCGCTTCAAGACATACCCGCACGCGCCGACTTTGAGCGCCTGAAAAATCATTTGGATGTCTTTGTACACCGTCAGCATGATGACCTGGAGATTGGGCATGGTTTCCCGGAGCCGCGCCGTGCAGGCGATGCCCGATTCACCCGGCAGATGGATATCCATCAACACCACATCCGGCTTGCTCTTGGGAATTTCCTTCAACGCCTCTTCTGCCGAAGCCGAAGCCGACACGCAACGATGACCCGGTGCGCCATTGATCAATTCGGTGAGATATTTGCGAAGCGTGGGATTGTCTTCTACGATGGCGACTTTTGTCATTAGGCGGCTGGTAATCTAGCAGGAAAGCGACCAGCGTGTCACGGCTTTCTAAGGGCAATGCGAGGTCACACCGGCAGGTTCGCACCGCAAGGAACGAATGAATCCGCCTGGTGTCGCTGCGGAAGTTTGCCCACGCGACGGAAGCCGGCGTAAATGTTCATTCTTTCACCACGTAAAAAACCCACCAGCGTTTGCGCGCTGTCGCGCGCGAATTCGGCAGCGAGGCTGCTCGGCGCGGAAACCGCCGCCACGATCGGGATGCCCGCGGCCAGCGCTTTCTGCATCATCTCAAACGAGGCGCGCCCGCTGAGCAGGACGATATGTTCGCGCAACGGCAGACGATCCTGGAGCAACGCCCAACCCACCACTTTATCGAGTGCATTATGGCGCCCCACGTCCTCGCGCAACACCAGCAATTTGCCGTTCAGGTCGAACAGCGTGCAGGCGTGCAAGCCGCCGGTCCGTTTGAACGTTTCTTGCATAGCGGTAATCGCTGCGGGCAATCCCAGGAGCACTGATGGGTCAACATGACTATTATCCTCGATTGCCGGGAACTGCTGCCGGACCGCTTCGATGGATGACTTGCTGCAGATCCCGCAACTGGAAGACGTAAAAACGTGGCGCGTCAATTTCTTCAGGTCGAGCGATTCCGGATTCCTCAGCCGCACGTTGATGATATTCCCTTGCCCGGGCCGAAGATCGGCGGTCGCTGAAGATAAGCAATGTGGTTCATGCCGGATATCCACCACATCATCGGCATTTTTCAACAAGCCTTCCGTCACCAAAAATCCCGCCGCGAGTTCATGGTCATCGCCTGGTGTGCGCATGACCACAGCGACACTGTGTCCTTCGATGCGAATCTCCAGCGGCTCTTCGGCGGCGAGGAGGTCCGTATCCGGTGATTCCATGCCGTTGTTTATCCGGCGGATGGCGGTTTCTTTGACCTGACAAAAAGATAAAGGATTCATGGTAATGCCCGGCGTACTCTCAGCCCGCGTTGACGGGGGTATTCTCATGGTTCAGGTGAGCGGTTGGTTCGATGGAAATAACGATCGATTTGGAAGCCGGCTGGTTGCTGCCATCGGCCACGTAACGGACCGGCACCAGCACATTGGTCTCGGGAAAATAAGCGGCGGCGCAGCCGGCTGGAATTTCGTAGGGAACCACCTTGAACTTCTCCGCCCGGCGCGTTTCCGATTCGAAATGGCTAATGAGGTCGACCCATTGGTCTTTCTGGAGCGACATCCGGTCTATGTCTTCCTGGTTGAGGAAAACAATCCGGCGGCCCTTGGAAATTCCGCGGTAACGGTCGCCCTCGCCGTAAATGGTGGTATTGAATTGATCGTGGCTGCGGATGGTCGTCAACAATAGCTGGCCCGGTCGCAGGTCATACTCGGGAATCCCATGCTTCGTAAATTTAGCGCGCTTGGAAGCTGTATCAAATTTTCCCTGGTAGGGATTGTTGGGCAGATAAAAGCCGCCCGGCTGGCGAACACGAACATTGTATTGTGTGAAACCCGGCACGACATGTTCGATATGCTCGCGGATGCGGTCATAATCTTCGATCACGCCTTCCCAATCCACAGTGGTTTTTTTCCCCAGCGCCGCCCGCGCGATGCCCGCAACGATCGCCGGCTCGCTACGCAGATGGTCAGACGCCGGCTTAAGGACACCGCGCGACATGTGGATAACACCAGTGGTATCTTCCACGCTGACGAACTGCTCGCCGGATTTTTGGAGATCTTTTTCCGTTCGCCCCAGGCACGGCAGGATGAGCGCCTGGTCGCCGGTGATAAGGTGCCCACGATTCAGTTTGGTCGAGATCTGCACCGTCAGCCGGCACCGCTTCAAACTTTCAGAGGTGTATTTAGTATCTGGCGTGGCGGCTAAAAAATTTCCGCCCAACCCGATAAAAACTTTCACCTTGCCCTGATGCATGGCCTCGATAGTGCAGACGGCATCCAACCCGTGTTTGGCCGGCGGGTGGAAATGGAACTCTTTTCCCAGGGCCTTCAGGAACTCCGGGCTCATCTTTTCCCAGATGCCCACCGTGCGATCGCCCTGAACATTGCTATGGCCGCGCACGGGACAGAGCCCGGCGCCGCGCCGCCCGATCTGTCCCCGTAACAGCGCGAAATTCGCGATGCTTTGCACATTTGCCACGCCATTCTTATGTTGGGTGATGCCCATCGCCCACGAACAGATCATCCGTTTGGAATCTATGGCGATGCGCGCAGCCTCCTGTATCTGTTCCCGGGTGATGCCGCTGCTTTTGACGATCTTCTCCCAGCTCTCCTTACGAATATCAGCGGCAAATTCTTCGAACCCTTCAGTGTCATGTTCGATGAAATCATGGGCGAGCACCTTGCCGCCGGTGCGTTCGTCCTCTTCCAGCATCGCTTTCATGATGCCCTTGAGCACAGCTACATCGCCATTGATGCGCACCGGCAGGAAAAGGCAGGCCATGGGGGTCCCGGGAGCCAGCAGGTGCAGCGGTTCCTGCGGGTTTTTGAATCGTCTTAACCCGGACTCAATCAAGGGATTGATGCTGACGATTTTGCAGCCGTTGCGTGAGGCCTTTTGCAGTTCGGTCAACATGCGCGGATGGCACGTGCCCGGATTTTGGCCGATGACAAAAATGGCATCGGCCTGGGCAAAATCATCAATCCTGACGGTGGCTTTTCCAAAACCAATGACTTCAGTCAAGCCGGTACCGCTGGATTCGTGGCACATATTCGAACAATCCGGAAGATTGTTGGTGCCAAACTGCCGGGCAAAAAGTCCGTACAGGAAAGCGGCTTCATTGCTGGCCCGGCCCGAAGTGTAAAAAGAGGCTTCATCCGGAGAATCGAGCGATTGAAGTTCCTGGCCGATCAATCCAAAAGCTTCGTCCCAGGAAATCGGTTCGTAATGATCGGACCCGCTACGGCGAACCATGGGATGAGTAATGCGGCCAAGCGTTTCAAACCATACGTCTGGCTGTTTCAACATCTCTGGGATGGAATGTTGGGCGAACACCTCAGGCGTCAGCCGCGCCAAAGTCGCCTCGGAAGCGACCGCCTTCGCCCCATTCTCACAAAATTCAGCGATGTTCCGTTTGCCGTCAGGGTCTGGCCACGCGCAACTCGGGCAATCGAAGCCATTTTTCTGGTTAACTTTTAAAAGCGTCTGAAACGTGCGCTTGAGCCCCATTTCTTTCAAACCGAACTTGCCCGTTTCGTAGATCGCGGTGAGACCAGCAGCGGTTTTGCTCCGGCGCCCATCATGCGCGCCTTTTTCTTCGAGCGGCGGTTGCGCCCCGGCCACTCCATGAGCCAAATGAGCGTTAGGGTCGGTTGGCCGTTTTTGGTCAGCCTGATTTGGGGCGCTATTCTCGTCGTGTGTGTGATGATGCATCGTAACCTCCTTAACCAAGCCTTAATCCTGCCAACTTCACGGATCGGGATTTCTGGCAAGGGAATAGTACAAAACAGATTTTCCAGCAACGCAAAATGCAACGCCGCTTGCAGAATGCGCGATGTGCGATTCGATCCATTCTCGCGAATCAATACCCCTGCACAGCTTGTGCATGGCAAAAGCACAGTTTTGAAACGGCGCAGTTTTGTAAGCCTACTTGCTCCAGCAGGTTGCGACTGGAAAATATTTTTTAAGGAAAATGCGTTTAGCGTGACCATCACAGTTACAAATCGGATGAGGTGTGATAGAAGTATGGGCTGATCTTTGAAATGGGAAAAGGGATGCGCCACGTGGCAAGCGTGGTAAAGGTCTCGGGTCTGGAAAAGCCGAATGAATAGATAGCGATGGGTAATGGCGGGTGGTCGGTAGAAAGTGAGTTTTTACCGACGACCTTTACCGACCAAAGTAAACAATCTTTTTTTGAGATTCTGAATGCTGGTCGAACGGCGGTCGCAGACCGCCACTACAACGGGTTGGGTCTCAACGGGGTTATGGGGAGTTAAACCGAGCTAAACCGAGTTAAACCGAGTTTATCAAGGTAAAAAAATTCCTTCGGGTGACATTTGCAGGGCTAATATCCAAGGGCTGAAAATGGGCGCGAGGGACGATGAAGGACGATCATTCCTGCGGTTTGGGCAGTGGCAGGCTCATCTTGATGGAGGTGCCTTTGCCGGGCTCGGAGGTGACGGTGCAATTGCCGCCGAGGCTGGCCAGGCGAGTGGACAGGTTCTCGATACCGTGGCCGCGTTCCACGGTAGAGGTATCGAAGCCCTGTCCGTTGTCGTTCACGTTGATATGGATGATGTCATCGGTCACGGACATGCGGAACTCGACCTCGGTGGCTTTGGCATGCTTCACGATGTTGTTCAGCGTCTCCTTCACGGCGAGAAAGACGTCGTGCCGCAGTTTGCCTTCCAGGATCACCGCAGGGAATGTGACCGGTATCCTGAACCGGCAGGAGATGCCGAAGCTGGAGAGGTAATCGTTGACATAGCCGTTCAAATAATCGGCCAGCGACTGAAGCGAGTTGGCCTCGGGATCCACGGCCCACACGATGACGTCCAGCGCAGATATGAGGCTGTACGCTTTGGATGAGATGGCGCGAAAGAGGATGCCGGACGCGTCGCCTTCAGCGGGTGTGTGGCGGCCGGTGCTGGCGAGTACGCTGATCTCGGTGAGGCTGGAGCCCAGGTCGTCATGCAAGTCGCGGGCGATGCGGGAGCGTTCAGCTTCGAGCGCGTGCCGGCGTTCGATGCGCTCGCGTTCGCGGATCTCCTGGTTCAACTGCCGCGTCCGCAAGGCGACCTGCCGGCGCAATTGCGACATCCAGATGATGGAAAGCGTCAAGGCGGCCAGCAGGATTCCGATCACGATGAACAACCGACCGAGTGTCCACCATGGCGGCGTGCGCAGGACGATGACATCGTCGGACGAATTCAAGAGCAGCTCGAACGAGCCGATCTGGTCATTCACCACGCGCTCGCGCCATTGGGCGACGTACACGCCGGACAAGGCAATGCCACTGCCGTTGCGCAGGGAGGTTTTCGGGTAGTTCGACGAAAGGCGCGCGAGGAACAGGTGGGATTTGGATTGGACCTCGTAGACGAGAGAATTCTGTTCCATGTGTTGCCCGGCGAGGATTCCTTCCACTTTGACGAGCGTGGAATCGAACACGCCCTTGCCCAATTGCGAATCGTCGATGGCCTGGGGCAGCGGCAATGGCGCTGAACCGGTTTTTCGGATCACGGCTTCGCGCAACACAGGCGCCGGCCCGCTGATCTCAGGATAGCCAGCCGCCTCCACCAGGTCTCCGGCATGGAATTTCCCGGCTTCAGTCGTCAAAGCCCGGACACCAAGACCATCAGCCATCAGGAAAATCTGGCCGGCGTCTGCGTGAACTACCTGCGCCTCAATCTTCACCCGCTGGAAGGGCGTGGCGCGCGCGTCGAACAGGAAGAGGTCCCGCGGTTTCTTCATCGGAACATCGAACGGATCCACTTCGGCAATTTTGTCCACGTTGATGGAGCCATTGCGGATGGTCAACTCGCCGACGCGCACTTCACGGGTGGCCGAATCCCACACAGCAAACAAGACGCCGCGCAGCCGGATGACGGATTTGTAGAACGGTTTGAGGTCGGACTCCAAAAAGCCATCCATTTGGACATTGAGCCGGCCCTCAGGCAACAGCAGCGCAAAACGATTGCTATGGACCTCGGTGACGAGCCCGCGAAATTCGACCCACTGCACGTCCATGCTGCCGTTGATCAATTGGTTCCACGTAGGCCGCGCCGGTTCGGGCAACCGTCCACGCCCCATGAAACTAACAGTGTCGGCGACGACGATCGGCGCGAAATCGCCGGCAGCCGTGTGCCCGGTCACCTCCCAGAATTCGCCTGCTGATGCCAAAGAATTTGTGATCTCAACAAAAATACCGCGGGTATCATCCTGGATGGACATCCAATTATCATGATGGTCCTGGCTGGTAACGACGCCGCTGATGCTGACCGCCAAGCCGCGACGCGCGTCCTCGATCCGCAAACCCTGCACTTGCGCCACATTGGCCAGCGGGAGAGACAGATCGCCTTTGCCGGGCGGCTTCTCAAGGCAAACAACATCGTTCGAACTCAGGACTAACAGTTGTCCCAGTACGATATTTTTTTCGACCGTCATGGCCCCCACAGCTACGCCACCGATCTTCACTTTTGCGTTCAACAAGTCTTCTTCCTTCAGACCGGCGGCATTGGCGATGCGGATGAGCACCGCATTTCCGCCGGAGTGCAGTTCGAGTTGCGCACCTTTACCCACGCGCGAGAAAAACGAGATACGCCCTTCAATCGCGGCCCATTGCTTCTGTTTGAGATCATCCAATCCTCCTTCCGCGAACTGCTGCATGGGCGGCAATGCGTTTGTGGCGCCTGACCGCTTGATAGGAACGATTGGATCGCCGAGGAAAAGCAGACTGCCGTCATCGGACCGCACCTTGAAGGTGTATGTGCCGCCCCAGAAAACATCCAGGACACCGGTGAATCGCAAGCCAACCATCTCGTCCCGGCTTCGGAACGTCAGGTCTATATTGGTCTGTGTCCCGGTTTTCACCGCCTGTAGCAAAGAAAAGTCCGGTACGCTTTCCCATTCGGCTTCAAAACAATCCACCCGCAGCCCGGGAAGCAAGCTGGCGTTCTTTGGCGCTCCATCGGGCAGATGGAAAAGTCCCAGCGTCACGTTTTGGTTGGAGCGTTCACACGAAACCTCGAGATTAAAACCGCTCAGGCGGTTGAACCAATCCAGTTCAAAAGGCACCCTCCCTGCTCTCAAGGTCACCTGCCCCACCACTGTTCGCGCGATGTGCGCTCCGTCATTGTTCACGACCAAATTTGCCGACAACTCCACTCCCATCTCGCGCTTCCGTAAAAAACAATTCTTTTGTTTGATGAGAATCTGTTCACCGGGACTTAGATCCGGAATCCGGCCCAACTCTAACAACTCTACTCCGGATTCGTCGCGGGCAATGATCGTTCCCGTTTCAACATCAGCTTCGCAGACCGTTACCTCTAATCGGACATCCCGGACCAATCGTTGTTCCGCGACGAAAGACTGGCCCAACTGCATGAGGTTGGTGATGGTTTCCTGGTGGCCGTCGTCGGTTTCAGCGCCGCCAACATTTTGGCCGGTAGCGAAGAAAGCCATCCCGAGAAAAATGACCTTCGCGATGAATTGTTTCGAGATGGCAGATTTCATGAGTTGGTCGCGGTTCAATGTGTATAGCCGGATTCATTCTGTAAAGGCATCCGATGTTCGTCGTATTTCGGGCAAACACAGGATTTTACGACATATGTCGTATTTTATTAGCTGGAAATCTAAACGAGACTGTTGCTGCACCACACAGCGACCCATTCGGTAAACGTCGAATAATTATGATATTACGCACAAAGTGCCTGCGCCCGGTGATAATTGCCGGGCTCGCTTTATGCATCACAGCTTGTGCTCGGTTCAAACAATCAACCGGAACGCATGACAACGCCGGGGCATTCGCCACCGGCCATTATCGGAACCTCCTTGTGGAGAATGGCCATTCGGAAAAAGAGGTCCACAGCCGGGTCGAGGACACGTTCCAACAATTGTTCCACGGCAATCCCACCAACGAGACGGTCTATTTCTCCTGCGGCAGCAATTCGAACGGCCCACTCGCCTGCATTGAGGACATCAAGCATCAGGATGTGCGGACGGAAGGTTTGTCGTACGGCATGATGATTGCCGTTCAGTTGGATAAAAAAGCGGAATTCAACGCGTTGTGGAACTGGTCCAAAACTTTCCTGTATCATTCCGAAACCAATCATCCCTCGTTTGGATTTTTCTCGTGGGAGGCGCGCACTATCGGCACCCGCATGAGTGAATTCGTCGCGCCCGACGGAGAGGAATACTACGTCACCGCGCTTTACTTTGCGGCCAACCGCTGGGGCAGTGGCCGGGGAATCTATGATTACAAGAAAGAAGCCGATGCATTGCTCTGGCGCATGAAAAACCGCGCAGAGATCACCGGAGAAGTACAATGGCAAGGTGCTGCCCGGACTGTGACAGCGGGTCCACTTTTTGATTTGGAACATAAAATGGTCCTGTTTTCGCCCAGTTCTGAGCGCAACCGTTTCACTGATCCGTCCTACCATCTGCCGGCGTTTTACGAACTTTGGGCAAGATGGGGTCCGGTCGCAGACCGTCCCTTTTGGCATGAAGTTGCCATGGCCAGCCGCGAATTCTTCCCCCATGCGGTGAATCCGAGCACGGGATTAAATCCGGATTATGCCAACTTTGACGGCTCGCTGGTCTCCTACGCCAGGCATCCCGGCAGCACCAATTTTGAGTTCGATGCATTTCGGACTGCGGGTAACTGGTCGGTCGATTGGTCGTGGTGGGCAAAGGACCCGCGTGAGCGTGAATTGAGCGACCGGCTCCAAACATTCTTCGAATCGAAGGGCACCAATTACGGTTGCCGGTTCACGCTCGACGGCAAACAGATCGACAAGGCGCACTCGCCGGGCCTCGTTGCCATGAATGCGGTCGCCAGCCTGGCCGCGAGCAACCCCGTCCGATCCAAAAGATTTGTCGAGAATTTGTGGAATACGCCAACGCCCGCCGGGCTGGAGCGCTACTATGACGGCTTGTTATATCTCATGGGCATGATGCATTGCGCCGGCGAGTTCCGGATCTGGGAACCGAAATAGAAGTATGTTTATTAGAATACGATCGAAAATTCGATTGGCGCTGCTGGCAACGGCCATTGCCCTGAGTTTTGCATACACTGAAACGTGCACCGCACAAGAGCATTGGACCGGAACCTGGGGTTGCGGCGTGCAACTCGTCGAGCCGGGCAACCGGCCACCTATTACGTTGGCCACTAATACTCTTCGCCAATTTGTCCGGGTGAGCATCGGTGGCAAACGACTGCGAGTGAAGCTCTCCAATATGTTCGGCACCGAGCCGGTCACGATGCAATCCGTACACATAGCTCTTTCGGCCGGTGCCGGCAGTGCTGTGGATGGCGAGATCAACGCAGCCACTGACAGCGCGCTTACTTTTGACCACAAAAAATCGATCGTAATTCCGCCTGGCAAAGAGATATGGTCCGATCCGTTCAACTTCGATTTGCCACCACTGGCAAATGTGGCGGTTTCTATTTATTTCGGGGATGTATCCGCCACTACCATCAGCGGGCATCCCGGTTCGCGGACCACATCTTTCATCAAGACCGGCGACGATGTCTCATCGCCAAAGTTGACCGTCGCAGCCCACACTGCTCATTGGTATATCTTAACTGGGATTGACGTGATTGCGGATGACGCCAGCAAATCTATCGTTGTGTTAGGCGACTCAATCACTGACGGGCGCGGCACAACAACGGATGGGAACAATCGCTGGCCGGATGATCTCGCGCAAAGGACCGCAACCAACGCTGCAACAGCGGATTTTGGCATCATCAATATGGGCATCGGCGGCAATGGCATTTTCGGCGGACTCGGCCCATCCGCACAAGCGCGCTTCGATCGGGATGTTCTGAACCAGAGCGGCGTTCGCTGGTTAATCGTATTTGAAGGTGTGAACGACATTGGCGGGGGGCGTGACGCCTCACAATTGACGAATGCCCTGGCCCAATTCATCGACAAAGCGCACGAGCGAAACATAAAGATCTATGGCGTCACCATCACGCCCTTTGGCGGCAGTGGATATTCCTCCCCGGCGCACGAAAAGGTGCGCCAGGCGGTCAATGATTGGATCCGCACCAGTGGCCAGTTTGATGCAGTGATTGATTTTGACGCGGCCGTACGCGACCCGGCGAACCAGATCAATCTGCTATCTGCCTACGACAGCGGCGACGGTTTGCACCTGAACCCGACCGGTTATCAGGTCATGGCAAACGCGATTGATCTCAGCCTTTTCACGCATTAACCATCCATTTTGAACCCAATGAGCCCGAACTTTTTCCCAATAAGAAATCGATGGCATGCTGTTTTCCTGGTGGCAACGGTGTCGGCTGCGATTTTCACGACGCAGACAATTCCGGCGCAAACGAACCACGCAGCCTTCGACGACCATCAGAACATGATGGATCAGCTCGGCATCAAAGCTCTCCGCCGCGGGCCAGACCCCAATAACCAGTCCACGTTCGACGAGACCATCGCCAATCCTTTCACCAATAGCCTTCCGGATGTTCTTACACTGAAGAACGGGACCAAGGTAAAACGTGCCAAACAATGGCCGGCCCGGCGCGCTGAGATACAGGAAGATTTTGAGCGGGAAGTTTACGGACGCATCCCGGCGAATGTACCCAAAGTGACTTGGGGAGTGACCACAACCACCCATGGTACGAATGGCGCAATCCTCACGGTGACGAAGACGTTGGTCGGGCACGTGGATAACAGCGACGACACAAACATCAGCGTCAATATCCAGGCCAGCTTCACCGTTCCGGCAAACATCACAAAGCCCGTGCCCGTCATGATCGAGTTTGGCGGCGGATTTTTTCGCCCGGGATTGCGCACGGGGCCACCGAGGATTCCGGTCTGGCATGATTTAGCCATCACGAATGGCTGGGGTTACGGGCAGATTGTCCCAGGCAGTATCCAGGCGGACAATAATCAACTCACTTCCGGCATCATCGGGCTTTGCAACAAAGGGCAGCCGCGCAAACCGGATGATTGGGGCAGCCTGCGGGCATGGCAATGGGGCGTGAGTCGGCTCATCGATTATTTCGAGGCCAATCCCGGTTCGATGGTGGATGCGAAAAAGGTGGGCATCGAAGGATTGTCCCGTTTTGGCAAGGCGGCCATCGTGACCGAAGCCTTTGAACCCCGCATCGCCGTCGGCCTAATCGGTTCTTCCGGAGAAGGCGGTGTGAAATTGCATCGTCACATTTTCGGCGAGGCTGTCGAAAATCTTGCGGGCGGCGAATATTATTGGATGGCTGGCAATTTCATAAAATATGGCGCGTCCGACCCGCTAAAAACTGTGGCGGACCTGCCCGTTGATTCCCATGAGCTCATCGCTCTGTGCGCCCCGCGCCCCTGCTTCATCAGTTACGGCGTCGTGGAACACGGCGATGCAAAGTGGGTGGATGCGCACGGCAGTTTTATGGCCGGCGTATTGGCCGGGCCGGTCTATCGCCTCCTCGGAAAAAAGGATTTCGGCACGCCGGGCAATTATCTCACCGACCCAATGCCGTCGGTCAATCAACTCATCGGCGGCGAATTGGCGTGGCGACAACATGACGGCGGCCATGATGTAACACCTAACTGGCCGAGCTTCTTCAAGTGGGTGGCTGCTTACATCAAAGCTCCGCGGCTTCCAGCAGCTTCAGCGGTGAAATGATATGCGAGCAAAAACGGTTTTCCTTTCCATCGTCCTGGCCGCTTCGACTGCGCCGCTGGCTCGAGGGGCAACCGCGACGGTTGATACCAACACAACCTACCAGACCATTGAGGGATTGGGCGGTGCGACTGCGTTTTATGCGAGTTGGATCAGCGACCATCCTTACAAGAAGGAAATTTACACCAACGCTTTCGCAGGGCTGAACCTCTCCATGTTGCGACTGGGAAATTGGTTCCGCTACACCAACAGCCCCGATGTTCCCGCCTTCGATATCGTCTCGAATGCCAACCGCATCCTCGGTCACCCGGTCCAGGTCCAGATGAGTTCGTGGGCGCCGCCGGCGTTTTTAAAAAGCAATGGGCAGGTCGCCAACGGCGGCACGCTCGCCACCACCAACGGGGGGTTCGTCTACACTAATTTCGCAAACTACTGGTATGACTCGCTTCAGTCCTATCGGTCCAACGGAATTTCCCCGACGTGGATCAGCATTCAAAATGAACCCGACTGGTCGGCAAGTTATGATTCCTGCGTGTTTCATCCCACGGAAGACACGGTGAGCGAGACGAGCTACGCCAGCTATTCCAAAGCGCTCGACGCCACCTTTCAACGCCTGACGAACCTGTCGTCGCCGCCGAAAATCCTCGCACCGGAAGTGTTGGGTATCGGCTTTAACGACGTGCAGAATTACGCTGCGACGATGAATGGCAATAACTTCTATGGCATCGCACACCACTTGTATCACGGCAGCACCGATGGCACCCCCGATGGATACAATTCCTCGATGCGCGGTGTGACAAATGTTTTCCCCACCAAGCCGAAATTCATGACCGAATTCGGGTATACCAACATGATTCAAACCGCCTGCCTGATCCATAACAGCCTTACTATCGAGCAAGATGTTGGATTTAATTACTGGAGCCTGGTCTGGCCGGTTGGCGGCAACGGTTTGATCAACCAGGAAAACCCGTACAATCTGAGTAGCTGGACGAATGCGCCGCCCGGCACTACCACGCAAGCGCATGGCTGGTGGCTGACACCGAGCTATTGGGCGATGAAACATTTTTCCTATTTCATCAATCCCGGTTACCAGCGGATAAGCGTCATCGGCACGGACAACAATGTTTTATCTTCTGCGTATCTTTCGCCGGACACCCTGCGGCTGGTCATTGTTCTGATCAACACCAATGCCAGCACAGCGTCCGCGATGACTTTCAACTTCGGCACGCTCAACGCCGGCAGATCCAGCGTGTATCAGACCTACGGTACCAACCTGTTTCAATCGCTTGGTTCCTTGACCAACTCGCAAGCGCTCCCCCCACTCTCTTTAACGACCGTCGTGCTCGATCAACTCATCGCTGTCGGCGTCGCAACAAATCCAATGCCGGCGAACAACTCCGGTGGTGTGACGCTCAACGCTACGCTCAGTTGGACCCCAGGCAGCAATGCCCTGACGCATGCGCTTTATCTCGGCGTCAATTCCAACATCGTCGTGCAGGCCTCGCCCGCCTCACAGGAGTTTCAAGGCGCCTTGACCGCGACGAATCTCAGCCCGTCACTGCTTGCCGGCATGACTTATTTTTGGCGCATTGATGAGATTGCCGGAGCCAACACCAACACTGGTGCGGTCTGGTCGTTCAGCACTGTCGCACCGTCAGCAAATTTCCTCCTCAACACCAGCGACGGGTTCAACTCTTCATCGTTCAACGCCATCGGCAATTGGGTGACCAATGGCACGGCGAAGCCTGCAACGACACCACCATTTGCCGGCGGTGCCTACAATACCGGCACGAGCACATTGCGAACGCCGACTGGCGGCAACGCGACCTTTGGCGGCGGCCCGTTGACGTTGTCCGCCGGAGCACCCGCGACCGGCGGCAGCCTGCTGCTGAAAGGTCCGAATGGAGCAACTGTCACTATCAACAATCTCATTCTGTCCGGCGGCGTCCTCGCGCAAGGAGTCAACAGCGGCAGCAGCGGCATCGAATGGGTCGCCGGAAATATGAATGTGGCCGGCAATTCGTATGTAAGCGGCTTGGGAACCACCGCCCGCTACATCGGCATCTCCGCTAACATCAGCGGCAGCGCCTCACTTTCCAACGATTGCAACGTCGTTTATTCGGGCAATAACATCGGGTTCTCCGGGCAGATCATCGTGGGCAGCGGAGGCTCCATTCAGGCCGGTGCCTCAATGAATCTGGGTGGACCGGGCGCAAGTCTGGTTTTGAACAACGGCAGCTTTCAGCCGACGGCCAGTTTTGCCATCAACAATCCCGGCGGCAACGTGACGGTTAGTTCCGGCGGTGGCAACCTGCAGATTGGGAGTGGCATCACGCTCACGATCTCAAACCCGATTACTGGAAGCGGAAACCTGTTGTGCAGCGGAGGCGGTGTCTTGCAGCTTGCCGGAACCAATACTACAACGGGCAATCTGATCGTGAGCAACTGCTTACTGTCCGTTCTCGGCAACGCCACTTTCAAGCAAGCACAACTCGGTGTGAGCAACAACGCCACGTTGGACGTGACGGCGCTCAGTCTTCCCTTGGCCATCAGCAACCGCATCACGCTCGCCGGAAACCTGGTTGCTGCTATCAACAAGACCGGCTTCACCTCGCTGCTCGCCGCGAGCAACATCACCTACGGCGGCACGCTGACATTGAGTAACCTTGGCCCCGCGCTCGCTTACGGCGACACCATCAAACTGTTCAGCGCATCCAACTATTCAGGCGCGTTCAGCAGCATCGTCCCCAACTTGCCGGGCACCGGATTGCTTTGGAATACAAACTGGCTCGGCGTGAACGGCACCCTGTTTGTCACCTCGACCAACGCGACGCTCATCACGTCGCCGCTCATCACGGGCTTCCAGATGCTCAACGGAAATCTGGCCATAACCGGCACAAATGGGAATGCGCCAGGAACGTACATCTTAACACTGGCCACGACCAACCTCGCGCTGCCGCTCGCGAATTGGACGATTCTTGCGACGAACCAGTTCGGCGCGGGCGGCGGATTCAATTTTACGAACGCCTTCGATTCCGGCAAACTACAGCAGTTTTTTATTCTGCGTCTCCCATGACTAACACACATATGAGAAACCTCACTGCTCTTCTGATTTGCGCATCGATCACCGTCGCCGCCCGCGCGGATACGGCGGCGCCGGTGCCGCCTATCACCAATTCCACTTTCACCATTGATGCGGGCCATTCGGTCGGAACGGTTAGCCCGATTCTATACGGGCTGATGACCGAGGAGATAAATCATTCCTACGACGGCGGCCTTTACGCGGAACTAGTGCGCAACCGTTCGTTTTTGGATGACGCAACCATGCCGGTTGCCTGGTCAGTCGTAAACGGAATTGGTTCCGCTTCCGGCATCGCACTCGACCCGACCAATTCCCTTAATGACAAATTGACCATGAGCCTGCGGCTTACCGTAAGCAAGGCGTCGCCGGAGCATCCGGCAGGCGTGGCGAACAGCGGCTATTGGGGTATTCCAGTTATGTCAAAGAGCGAGTACCACGCGTCATTTTACGCGAGGGCTGAGGCCGGGTTCACCGGCCCCATCACGGTTTCCATCGTGAGCGACGATGGCAAAACGAATTATGCCTCCGGCGAATTTTCCGGCCTCAGCACCGACTGGAAATCTTTCAACCTGACGTTGATAACTAAAAAAGTCATGACAACGGCGAAAGCGCGGCTGGACATCACGCTCAAACAACCCGGAACGGTTTGGTTCGGCTTGGTTTCGCTGTTCCCGCCGACATGGAACAATCAACCGAACGGCTTCCGCAAAGATTTGATGCAGATGCTGGTGGACTTGAATCCGAAGTTCCTGCGCTTTCCCGGTGGCAATTATGTCGAGGGTGACACGATCGCCACGCGCTTTGAATGGAAGAACACCATCGGTCCCATCGAACAACGCCCGGGACATCCGTGCCCGTGGGGCTATCGTTCGAGCGATGGCCTGGGCTTGTTGGAGTTTCTCGAATGGTGCGAGGACATGCACGCCGACCCTGTGCTCGCCGTCTACGCCGGCTATTCGTTGAATCACACTTTCGTCCATCCCGGCCCTGACCTCGATCCTTATGTCCAGGATGCGTTGGACGAGATCGAATACGTGACAGGCGACACAAGCACCACGTGGGGCGCTCGCCGCGCGAAAGACGGCCATCCCGCGCCGTTCAAATTGACCTACGTAGAGATCGGCAACGAGGATTGGTTCGATAAAGCCAGGACCTACGATGCGCGCTTTACACAGTTTAGCGATGCCATCAAGGCGAGATATCCCCAACTGAAGACCATCGCCACCATCGGTAACGACCAGCCGGAAAACATCCACGTGCACAGCCGCAAGCCGGATATGACCGACGAGCATTATTACCGCGCCACGGATGAATTTCTCAAATCGTCGCCCACTTACGCGCAAAAATACGACCGCAGTGGACCGGAAATTTTCGTGGGCGAATGGGCGGCGCACGAAGACGCGAAAATCAAACCCTGGGACGCCGGCGCGCGCAAACAACCGCCGACGCCTTCCATGAAAGCAGCCATCGGCGATGGCATGTTCATGGCCGCCATGGAACGCAATTCTGACCTCATCAAGATGCAATGTTATGCGCCGTTATTCGTGAACGTGAATCCCGGTGCGCGCCAATGGCGTCCCGACCTCATCGGCTACAACGCCATCTCCGCCTACGGCTCGCCGAGCTATTACGCCATCCAGATGTTCAGCCGTAATTTAGGAGACGAAATCATGGCTACAGACATTCCTGAATCGAATGTCCACGAGACCTTCATCCAGGGCTGCGCGACGCGCGACAGCAAGACCGGTGAGATATTCATCAAGCTCGTGAACCCCCTCACTTCACCGGCGAATGTGAAAATCGCCATCGCCGGGACCCGCTCGCTGTCATCCAAAGGAACGGCGATCACACTCGCAGGAAATCCGGATGACACCAATTCCATCGATGACCCCAAAAAAGTCATGCCCGTCACGACCACGGTCCACGGCATCAAACCGAATTTCGATTACACCATGCCCGCCTACAGTGTCGTGGTCCTGAAATTGTCGGCACGGCAGTGAAAATGAATTTTGCGGCATAATGGGACTGCGCCTTGCTTAGCCATGTCCTCAAGCGCCCCCAGGTGACTTTGGAGGCTTTTTCATGTGTTTGGGATTAGCGCCGCAAATGGCACCCGAAGAAAAAATTTACCTTAATTAACTCGGTTTAAGTCGGTTTAACTCCCCATAACTCCTTTTCGCATTCCATCCTGACGCGCGAAAAAATTAAAATCAAATAGCGGATACATTAATCACAACTGTGATTTTCGTGATTATTGTGATTAGTGTAACAAGCCGGAATTTCTGTTAAATTCGGTAGGTCGTTGCTGCTGCAACGCCCAAATCAACGGCTCGGGCGACCTACCCAACAGGAGAGCCCCGACTTCTCACCTCATCTCCCAAAAAAATTTCTCTGCGTTTAGCTTTGTTTGGCCCTTATCCACTCCGCCTTCACGGCGTAACTTGGCCAAAACGGATTGCGCAACTTGCATCCCGTATCCCAATCATCCCTTTCAAAGATCAGCGCCGGTTCCCCGGCAAAAACGAATCATTTATACCTCAATAGTCAAAATTTGTCAAATAATATTTTCACTATCAAAATAAAGAGGGCTCAGCTTTGTTGGCTTATGCCAGCGGCAGACCGATACGACAATCGTTTAAAGATGCGACCAAGGATTTCCTGCCCCACCAATAGATACCCCTCGGAACTTCAGTTTTCCAGTTTAACAGTGGTGACGTCGTGCCACTGGTAGATGATGTCATGCGTGGAGGTGGGCGCGGCAGGGTTCCCGGTGGGCGTGTTCATGGCCATCTTCATTTCGCTGTTTTCGATGGTCTCGATAAGCATGCCCGCTTCCGGATCATACCAGGTCTCACCCGAAACGGTGCCCCCGAAACTGGAAACGGTGGACCCCGAGGAATCCGGCTTTAGATCGGGCATGGTCTTGATGTTGGCCAGAAACACGAGGTGGGCGCAGATGTGTTCGCCGTGTCGTTCCCAATTTTGAAAGTTGACCGTGTAATCCACCTTCAGCATACCAAGGCGGCCTGCGTCAATCGGCATGGGGAACGTCCAGGAGTCGCCCGGTTGCACGGCCCGGGATGGCAGTAATAAGTTCTGAACATTCAGGGTCTGCCTGAGGTAATCCTGACTGAACTGGACTCGCGCGTACGGGGTCGTGTTTGACGACGGGCCGGTAGTGAAGCGCTGCTGGAGCTCATCTATTCCTTGCACCCGCTCGACTTCGTTGCTGGCATCGAGGAAATAGAGGATCTTGGAGCCGACCACTTTGTTGTAGAGATCGAATATTGCAGGCGTACCGACCGTGTTTGTTTTTCTGGACGAATCGTAATCCACGACCATTTTGCCGTCGGAGATGATCCGACTCGAGATGCCGAGAAATTCCTGTTCGATTTCATGTCCGTCATCAGGCGTATTCTTCAACACGGTAAGCCCGTAGTTTTTTCCGTTGTCCAGTTCCTCCTTCACGGTATTAGTCAGGCCTGGATATATGTACTCACCGTTTCTTTTTATGGTGGTGTTCATCACGACGCGTTCGCCCACCGGCCGCCATAACACTTTCAACTGCACCGGGCCGGATGGCACCGTAAAAGAGGAGGATTGACTGTTTTCCTTCCCGGCATCCGGACTTGTGGCCGGCTCACTATCAGCAGTGGCGCTTTCCGGCCAGCCGTCTACATAGCCGTGCACTTTAAATCCTTTGGCCTGCACCGTCAGATTGGAAAAAACGCCATCACACGGATATTTCGTATCGCCATAGATGCGCAGGCCGAGGAAACCGGAAGCATAGGCTGCGTCGTTAGTCTTGATGATGGAGATGTTGTTCAGGCGGACCTCAAACGATTTCCCTTTGGCGATAACTGTGAGTTTCTCGAATTGCCCCGCTTCGGAAAGTCCCCGTCGATTGAAGCCGGCCAGCATCCGTTCCTCTCCATGTATGCGTTTGATCAGCCAAATGTGGCTCCCGTTCCACGATGCCGCAGCGGTGCCTTCGGGACCGAAGATGATGATGTAACCATTATCGGGGTCTTGCATACGGATAGCGAAGGACGCTTCACGGTTGGTGGTGCTGACCATGGCGGACAGGGTGACGTCGTCATATCGGTCGTTGGATGCCAGGACGCTATCGCCAGACGTGCTATGCCCGGTGATGGTGCTCCCGTTCCAATTCCATTGGTCAGGGGTGCCACGAAGCACCGACCAATCCTTTGGAATACCCCGGACGCGAACGGTGTCGTCAGAAAGATAAAAAATGAAGGCCGTGATGCCTGCCACCAGCAGGAGCAATACACAGGCGCTGATGATGATCGGTGCTTTGGCGGATGTCGTTTTCATGGTTTTAGCTGTTCCTGTGACAGGATGCGAAATTGAGCCGCTGGCGGCCCGTGATGGTGGTGGCGGAGCTGCGGGCGAGTGCACGATGGTCTCCACCATCGTTCTCACTTCGCTGATCTGCTGGAAGCGGAGTTCGGGTGCCTTTTCCAACGCCCGCAACACGACTTCATCCAGGCGCACGTCGATGTGGATGCCACCCATCCGGGTCGAGGGCGGTTCGATGCGTTTGCCGGGCAATTCGCCCGTGAGCAGCTCGTAAAAAACCACGCCCAATGAATAGATGTCTGAGCGGCTATCCACACGCTGCGGATCGGTCTTCTGCTCAGGCGCGCTGTAACCGGGTGTGCCTATGGCAGCCTGCGTGACATTTACCGGCGCGGCGGGTCCGTCTGCCAGATCACTGACGTTGACCGGGCCGAGCATTTTGGCGATACCGAAGTCAGCGACTTTCACGCGGCCGCTTTTATCGAGCAGAAGATTCTCGGGCTTGATATCACGATGAATGATGCCGCGGTCGTGAGCAAATTGCAGGGCGTCGCAGAGCGGCGGGACGATGGCGAGCGCCTCTTCCGGCGTGAACTTGCGCGTGCGCAACAATTGGCGAAGATTAAGGCCGTCCACAAATTCCATCAGCAAGTAATAAAATCCGCCCGCCTGGCCGAAGTCGTAGATGGTGACGATGTTGGGATGGCTCAACGCGGCGAGCGCCTGCGCCTCGCGGGTGAAGCGTTCGGCAAATTGGGCGTCGCCCACGCGTTCCGGCGCGAGGAGTTTCAGCGCGACAAAACGACCGAGAGTCTTTTGCCGCGCCTTGTAGACCACACCCATGCCGCCACGCCCGAGACATTCGAGTATCTCCAGTTGGGGAAAATGCGGGGCGATCTGTTCCGGTGGCAACGGCGGGTGCGCGAGCAGTTCGGTATCCGCCTGCGTGGGCACCATGGCTTCGGCCATGAGACAGCGCGGGCACAGCCCTGACGTCGCCGTGGATGGCAACGCCACACCGCACCTGGGGCAGGTGTTCGCGGATGCTGTTGGCCCGTTCATACCAGTGTACTGACGCGACCGTGTGGATTGGTTACCGGCATTTTTCGCTCTATTGGAAAGCTCATAACTTAGATTTTTTGGGGTTCGTTGGATTGCCTGCAGTCACTCCTTGCCGTCCCCTCGCCCCGCCCAAGCGGGGAGAGGGATAGGGTGAGGGGGAAGCCGACCTCCAAATAACAACCCGCTTCCGCAATGCATCCCATAATATCCGGTTAAAATTCCCATCAACTTCCCAACGCGGCAAACAGCGCCTGCATCTCCGCCTCGACTTGGGCGGGGTCGTCCAGCGTACCAGCCACCTCGGCCTTGAGCAATTGGCGGTAACGCCGTTTCAACCGGTGTACAGCCGTCTTGAGCGCGATCGCATTCATGCCGCAACGGGCGGCCAGCGCGACCTGGTCGCCATGCGCGGAATCGCCGGTGAGCCATGGTTTGACCTGTTCGAAAAATTCCGCGCGACCTTCGGCGGCGCATTCGTCGCGGAGCTCCTCCAGGGCGTGTGCCAGTACGGTGAGCGCCCATTGCTGGTCAAACGCGGCGTCCGGCGATAACACCCGGGCGTCCGGCACTGCACCGACCTCAGTATCATTGAGCGAAAGGTTTTGGACGCCCCCACCCCGTTTCAGCCGCCGTTGCGCTTCGCGTTGATGCAATAGAAAATGTTTCACCGCGCCGAGCAGATAGGAACGGAACCGTCCGCGCTCCTGCCCGGCGTGCGCGATGGTCCCGCCCGCCAGCATGTGGGCGAAAAAATCATGCGCGAGCTCGCGCGCGGCATCGGCGTCGCGCAATTCATAACGGAGGAAGGCGGCGACGGGTTCGTAGTAGGCGTTGCAGAGTTCAGCCAGGGCGTGACGTCCGTCCAGCGAATCAGCCTTGGCGCGGCTGACCTGCGTCCAGCGCGTGGTGCGAAAATCCTTGCCCGTCGATTCCGGCGGCGGGCCGGATGGCGTGGTGCGGGGCGATTCAGCGCTCATGAGAATCTGGACAAATCATGCACCGATGCCTGACGTGTTGGAAGCCAATGGTTACTGGTATTTTGGTTGCCGCGGCCCATCAAACCGTCTTGCCAATGATGGAAACAAGGGTCTGCGCCGTTGAGCAGCCATAGAAAAAAGGGCGAATAAGTAAACCCACAAGTGGCTGGCAAGGAGGCGCTTCTAAAAAGGCCTGCCATAATCAAGGCACTCATGGAAAACGCACCTGATTGTGGCTTTTGCCTTAAAATACGACGTTTGTCGTATAGTCAGGAATTCCGGTTTCAGGTATCAATCTTGCAATCAGCAATTAGGCGCGATGGGAAAAACCTATCCACTCTATATTAATTGAAACTCAGAAGCTCAATACAAAAGACACTAACATGAAAAAACAAATCAGAATCCTGACCTATTGCGGAGCCTTTTTAGCTCTGGCTTCAATTCCGGCCTACGCCGGTGTCGCGCTTTCAATTGACAGCACAACAACGCAGTCCAGCACATCGTGGAGCGGAAGTCCGGCCGGGACTCTGGCTCAATCGATTGACACCCCTAATCTGCAGAACTCGCAGGATGGCGGCCTATCGAGCGGAGTAATTTTTAAGGCTGGCAGTTCTTTCAATTTGGGTGCGGTTGAGATCGACGAGGCTTTTCTGACCGGTGCAGGAAATTTCAATGTAGTCATGTATGACCTTGGCTCGTCATACACGCTGCCCGGCACCAGCCCGGTTTACACCTTTACTGGCAGCGAGGCGGATTTGCTTACCGTTGGAGATAATGTGACTCTTACCAGCCACAATCAGTTTGATGTTTTTACGTTTTCAGGGGCTGATAATGTTTCCATGACCTCTGGTCATAGCTATTGGTTTGGTCTCGTGGCGACTGATGGCAGTGTCCTCACATGGGAGCGTGGTCCAATCACGGCAAATCAGGATATTGCGGTTAACTCTGTTGCGGTAGGCGGCGCTGGAACCGTCCTAAACAATGGTGGAACCGGAGCAAATCGCACTCCGATTGCTGCATTTTTTGCCGAGCCCGTTCCCGAACCCACTTCGCTGGCATTGCTGGGCACAGGCCTCGCCTTGCTCGGCGTGACGCGCCGTTCCAAAAAGTAATCCTTCCCTTTCCAAAAACCGTCATCGGCAAAACCGTTGACGGTTTTTTTGTGCCCAAAGCTGATTTGCCAAATACGCGCCCGATACGGGACAGGAACCAGATTCACCAAGAGCCTTGATACGACACTTGACCGATTCCTTTTTCCAATCGGCGGCATAGAATGGAACGAAAATACCCACTGGATGATATTTTATATGGATTTATCGACGCCTGCCCCTTTCGATTGGTTGATAGAGGCGAACAAATGCTTAACAATGGCCGCGCCCGCGAACTGATCTCATGACCAACGCTTACATACGGCCTGGCCGTCGGCTTCACCGCTGGCGGTTCCTGCTGCTTCTCCTGCTCACCCTATCGGTGGACAAACTTTTTGCCATCGGAGAGGCAAGCCTTGTCCAAAGCAACCTTGAACCCGGCAGTTTTGTCTTGTTCGACAAAACCGCCGCGACCATCTGTGTGGATACCAATGACTGGCCCGGGGTCATCCGCGCCGCCGGAGACCTGGCGAACGATGTGAAACGCGTCACCGGCCACCAGCCGCAGGTTATGAATGGCCCCACAACCGCCGGCAAAAATGTGGTCATCATCGGCACCATCGGTAAAAGCGCGGTCATTGACCGGCTGGTGAGTAAAAAGAAAATTGATGTTTCGGACATCACCGGCAAATGGGAATCATTTTTGATCCAGGTGGTGCCACAACCCATGCCGGGCATCGACCATGCCCTGGTCATCTGCGGCAGCGATAAGCGCGGGACGATCTATGGCATCTACGAACTATCTGAGCAGATCGGCGTTTCGCCATGGTATTTTTGGGCGGATGTGCCGCCGAAACACAGCGACCAGCTTTTTGTGAAGGCCGGAAAATTCGTGCAAGGGCCCCCGTCGGTGAAATATCGCGGCCTATTTCTCAATGACGAAGCGCCGGACCTTTCAGGCTGGGTCCGCGCAAAATACGGCACGGTCCCGGGCCTGCCTAACGTCGCGAATTACGGCCGGGGATTTTACACCAACCTGTTTGAGCTGATGTTGCGCATCCGCGCGAACTATCTCTGGCCCGCGATGTGGAACAACGCCTTCAATCAGGATGACCCAAAAAATCCTTACCTGGCCGATGAATACGGCATCGTCATGGGCACGTCGCACCAGGAGCCTATGTTGCGCGCCCAAAAGGAATGGGACCGCGGACCGGGCCGCGACCTCGGCAATTGGAACTACAACAAAACGAACCAACAGCCGGCGCTGTTGCAATTCTGGCGCGATGGCATCAGGCGCAACAAGGATTTCGAAAGCATCATCACGCTCGGGTTGCGCGCGGAAAACGACAGCGGCACGCCGATCGGCAAAAACCTGACGGAACAGATCGTGAACGTGCAGCGGAAAATCCTCGCGGAAGAAATTAATTCCAACCTGACAGAAGTCCCCCAACTGTGGTGTCTCTACAAGGAAGTGCAGGATTTTTACAATGAGGGCCTGCGCGTCCCGGATGACGTGACCATGCTCTGGGCCGAGGATAACTGGGGCAACGTCCGCCGCTTGCCGGGTGCCGACGAACGCCAGCGGAGCGGCGGCGCGGGCGTCTATTATCATTTCGATTATCACGGCTCCCCTCGTAATTACCAATGGATCAATACCAGCCCCATACCGAAGGTCTGGGACCAGATGTCGCTCGCCAAGCAATATGGCGCCGACCGCATCTGGATCGTGAATGTGGGTCATTTCAAGGGCACTGAATTTCCGCTGGAATTTTTCATCAACTTCGCGTGGGACACGACCCGCTGGACGAATGGCAACCTGGATGAATACACCAGGCTCTGGGCTGCCCGTGAGTTCGGTCCGGAACACGCGGATGAGATTGCCGGGATTGTCACTACCTACACAAAATTCAACGGTCGCCGTAAACCGGAATTGCTCGATGCGACCACGTATAGCCTGCTCAATTACCACGAATTTGAAACTGTGGTGGCGGATTACGAGGCGCTGGCCGGGCGTGCTGAAAAGATTTTCGGCCTGTTGCCGCCGAAAAGCCGCAATGCCTTTTATGAACTCGTCCTGTTTCCGGTCAAAGCTTCCGCGCAGTTGAACGCGATGTATCTCGCCGCAGCTAAAAACGCGCTTTACGCCAAACAAGGGCGTGCGAGCGCGAATGAATATGCCACGCAGACCCGCTCGTTGTTCCGGGCGCAGACCAATCTGATGGATCAATTCAACCGCAAGCTCGCCGGCGGCAAGTGGGACCATTTCATGGACCAACCCCACATCGGCTATGTGAGTTGGAACGAGCCGAAACAAAACAACCTGAGTGCAGTCAAGCTCACAGAGATCAAAGCGCCAAAGGCAGCCGCGCTGGGCGTGGCAGTCGAAGGTGCGACAGATAAATTTTCCGGCCTCCACCTCGACAAGTTTGGCCAGGCATCATGGTATGTCGATGTGTTCAACCAAGGCCGAAAGGCGTTTGAATTTTCCGCGAAGGCCAATGTCCCGTGGATCACCCTGGACCAGACTGATGGCAAAGTCGAAAAAGACCAGCGATTGAATGTCAGCGTGGATTGGAACAAAGCGCCTGCCGGCACGGGCAGCGGCGAAATCCAGGTTTCCGGCGCGGGAACCAACCTGACGGTGGAGGTCAGCGCCTTCAATCCCGCTGAACCAAAGCCGGAATCACTGGAAGGTTTCGTGGAAGGCGACGGTTATGTCTCCATCGAGGCAGAACATTTCACAAAAGATTCCGATGCCGGTGCTAACCGCTGGATAAAGATTCCGGACTACGGTCACACGCTCTCAGCGATGCGCGCGGATGGCCCCGTTGATGTGCAGGCCACACCCGGTAAAGATTCGCCGTGTCTCGAATATGAGATGTACCTGTTCAACCCGGGTAAATTGGAAGTGGCGGCCACGGTCGGCGCGACGCTGAACTTCATCCACGGGCGCCCGCTGCGTTACGCGATTTCGTTTGATGATGAAGCACCGCAAGTTGTGACGATCGTTCCAGCCAACTTCAGCGCGCAAAACGGCAATACCAATTGGGAAGAGTCGGTGAAATACAATGGCCGCATCGTCAAATCCACTCACACGGTCACCGATACGGGATATCACACCCTGAAGATCTGGATGATCGACCCGGCGGTCGCAGTTGAAAAAATCGTGGTCAATACCGGCGGCGTGAAGCCCAGCTACCTGGGCCCACCGGAAAGTTTTCACCGGAAACCCGAATAATGCGCGGGGATAGAGGCCTGCCGGGATTATTTTGCCACCGGCAGTTCGATCCAAAACCGGCTGCCTTTGCTCGGTTCGGACTCCACACCCACATGGCCGCCCATCCGCTCGATGCCCTTGCGCACGATGGAAAGCCCGATGCCTGTGCCCCCATAACTCGCTCCATGCAGCCGTTCAAAAACGCGGAAGATTCGCTCCTGGTATTCCGGCGCAATGCCAATCCCATCGTCCTCCACCCATAACCGCGCCGTTTCATCGAAAACCTCGCTACGGAACCGCACATTCGGACACGCGCCTTCCGGGACAAAGCGCAATGCGTTGCTGAGCAGGTTCGTGAGAGCTTGCGTCAAAGTCGCCTCGTGGGCGCGCACCTTGGGCAGAGCTGACAGCACTTTCACGACCGCATGCTTTTCCTGGATCTGGTGCTGGCATTGGAAAATCGCCGTTTCCCAGGCCGTCTGCACGCTGACCGCATCCAGCTCGAGGTGTGTGTTGCCGATCGCTCCATATTCCAGCAGGTCGATCAATAATTTGTCCATGAAGTTCGCCGAACTGTTGATGCGCTTGGCGTATTCCTGTCCCGATGGATCGAGTTGCTGCAGGCAATCGGTCAACAACATATGCGAACACGCCTCCATGGCTCGCAATGGCCCACGCAGGTCATGCGCGATGGAATAGACAAATTCCTCCAGTTGATTGTTCTTCTCGCGAAGTTGCATGGTGCGCTCCTGTACCCGCACCTCCAATTGGTTGCGCGACTCGGCCAGCGCATCGGCGGCCAGCTTGCGATCGGTGATGTCCACTATGGTGCCGATGTAGCCGGTGGTGCGACCGGCGTCATCACGCAATTGCAGCGCGTTGCCCTGCACCCAGGTGACGGTCCCGTCAGGCCTGATAAAACGGTACTCTGCATTCGAAGATTCAGATTCCTCTACCGCCCGGCTCCAGCCATTCTCGATACGTTCGCGGTCTTCCGGATGTACTGCCTTCAACCAGCCAAATCCCAGCGCTTCTTCGTTCGTGATACCAGACATCGTCTGCCAGATTTTGTTGACGTAAAGAGTCCGGCCATCGGCGTCCGACATAAATATACCTACCGGCGCATGTTGGGCTAACGTGCGAAAACGGTCTTCACTCACTCGCAATGCCTGTTCCGTCCGCTTGCGTTCAGTGATATCCACAGAAACGCCGCAAACTCCCGTAGGCATCCGGTGGATGTCCACGAGCGGAAATTTTACGGAAAGAAAATGCTGGTCGCCGATGGTTTCTTCCCACTCGCTGGGATGTCCTTCCGCCAGTACCCGGAGGTCGTGGGCGCGTAGTTTTTCGGCGATCTCCTTGGGCAGCAGGTCAAAATCGCTCATCCCCACCACCCCTTCACGCCGACCCAAAATCTCGCACGTCAACGGATTCGCCATCGTGTAGCGGCCCTTCTGGTCTTTTGTATAGATGGCGGCGGGCGCGTTGGTGGTCAAGGCACGGAAACGCGCCTCGCTTTCGCGCAGGATTTGGTTGGCCAGCGTGAGCTCAGTTGTGCGCGCTTTCACACGCGCTTCCAATTCGTTGTTCGACGCCTGCAATGCCTCCTCGGCTTTTCGTCGTTGGGCGATCTCCAGTTCCAGGGTGCGGTTCGTCGCCGCCAGCGCGCGGGTAGTGCGCAACAGGTCCACAAATACTCCCACCTTGGATTTCAAGACCTGGGGATTGACCGGCTTGGTCAGGTAATCCACTGCCCCCACGCTGTAACCATGCAACACATCCTTGTCTTCCTGAAAATATGCCGTGAGAAAGATGATGGGGATATGCTGCGTGCGTTTGCGTTGCTTGATGAAGTTGGCCAGTTCCAGGCCGCTCATTCCCGGCATCTGGATATCCAGCACGATGACCGCAAATTCCTCTTCCAGTAATGCCATCAACGCTTCGTTCGCGGTGCCGGCCCGCCTGAGGACGTAATCCGGCGACTGCAGGATGCTTTCGAGCACATCGAGATTTCGCGATTCATCGTCTACCAGCAGGACGGTCGCCGGTTGCTGTGACATGGCCACAGGCTCCGCGGAGTTTTGCGCGGCGCCGTTGGCTTTGCTGGCCTCGTTTTCCATCATCACTGTTTGTGTGGCACTCGTCATGATCGCTTGGTGCCCATTCTCTTAACGGTACAACCAAACCCGCAGGAGCGAGAGCAGTTCGTTCGTGTTCACCGGTTTGGCGATGTAATCCGACGCGCCTGCGGCGAGGCATTTCTCGCGGTCGCCTTTCATCGCTTTCGCCGTCAGCGCAAGGATGGGCAATGCGCCGAAGTTCGGGTCCTTGCGGATCTCCCGCATCGTCTGGTAACCGTCCATCTCCGGCATCATGATATCCATCAATACTGCACTGATGTCCGGCTCGCTCTTGATCAATTCGATCGCCTGGCGGCCATTGGTGGCACTGATGATGTTCATCTCCTGGTTCTCCAGCATGGTAGTGAGCGCGAAAATATTCCGCGCGTCGTCGTCCACCACGAGCACTTTGCGGCCTTTCAGGACATCGTTAGAAAGATGCAGCCGGTCCAGCATCGCACGTTTAGTCTCGGGCAGGTTCGCTACTACCCGATGCAGGAACAGCGCCGTCTCGTCGAATAACCGTTCCGGTGATTGCACGTCCTTCAGCACGATGCTCTTGGCCACCAGCTTGAGCTTTTGTTCTTCTTCCGGTGACAAACTCTTGCCTGTGAAGACCACGATGGGGATCTCATTAAGCGTCGGCTCGGCCTGCAATTTTTCCAACAGCTCAAATCCGTTCATGTCAGGCAGACGCAGGTCGAGCACGCAACAATCGAAGGGTTTATCCAACAGCTTGGCCAGCGCCTCGGCACCGGTGGCCGCCGTGTCGATCTCAATGTCGTCGTGCTGCAGCAACTCCACGATGCTCTTTGTCTCAATCTCGTTGTCCTCCACGATAAGCAGCCGCTTCATGTGTGGCTCCACGAATTTTTTGATACGGTCGAAACATTGGTCCAGCCCTTCCGTCGTCGCGGGCTTCACCGTGTAGGAAAACGCGCCGTGCGACAGGCCGTGGCGCTGTTCCTCTTCCACCGAGACGATCTGCACCGGGATGTGACGGGTGTCTGAATTCAGTTTGAGGTTGTTCAACACCGTCCAGCCTAGCATGTCGGGCAGGAAGATATCCAGCGTGATGGCGGTCGGCTGATATTGCCGCGCCAGCGTGAGCGCGGTCGCGCCGCGGTTGGCCACGATAGCTTTGAAACCCTTGTCGCGCGCCAGCCCCAGCAGCACGCGCGCATAGTGAGGGTCGTCTTCCACGATAAGCAGAGAATTGTCGCCGGGTTGAACGCTGTCGCGATCGTCCATGATCGCCTCCTCGCGCGCGGTCGGCAGGATGATCGGCGCGGCCACGGGAGTGGCGCGAGCCACTTTTTCGGTCGACGGTTCGATGTAGAACAATGGCAGGTAGAGCGTGAATGTGCTGCCTTCACTGGGCACCGAGTTCAGTTTTATTTCACCACCCAGCAGTGTCGCCAGTTCGCGCGAGATGGCCAGACCCAGTCCGGTGCCGCCGTATTTGCGGCTCGTGCCGGCGTCTGCCTGTTGGAACGCCTCGAAGATCAGCTTTTGCTTTTCCGGCGCGATGCCGATTCCCGTGTCGTTGATGGCGAATGAGATCACGTCGCGCGCGCGGCTCAAAGCCGGATGGCCATGCGTCCAGCCATCGGTCGCAAGTTTCACGCGCACTGCCACATGGCCGTGCGAGGTAAACTTGAATGCGTTCGACAAAAGATTTTTGAGGATCTGCTGCAGCCGTTTCGGGTCGGTGGTGAACATACGCGGCAGGGTGGGATCAAATTCCACCTGGAACGGCAGATTCTTGGAATCCGCGATATGGCGGAAATTGCGTTCCACCGAATCTTTAAGCGAGGTGAAGCTGATCTCTTCGGCTTCCACCGTGACCGTCCCGGATTCGATCTTCGACAGGTCAAGGATGTCCGTGATGAGATTCAACAGGTCGGAACCGGATGAATGGATATTACGCGCAAACTCGACCTGTTTGGTCGTAAGATTGCCACCGCTGTTTTCGGCAAGTTGCTGGCCGAGGATGAGGATGGAATTGAGCGGAGTGCGCAATTCGTGTGACATGTTCGCGAGGAACTCCGATTTGTATTTGGAGGTGAGCGCGAGTTCCGCGGCTTTTTCTTCGAGCGCGCGGCGGGCCTGTTCCACTTCCTGGTTCTTGCGCTCCACTTCCGCGTTCTGTTCGGCAAGCTGGCGCGCTTTTTCGGCCAACTCTTCGTTCGTCTGTTGCAATTCCTTCTGTTGCGATTGCAATTCGACGGTGAGCTGTTGCGATTGTTGCAGCAGGTTTTCTGTACGCATCGTGGCCTCGATGGTATTGAGCACCACGCCGATGGATTGGCCAAGCTGGTCGAGGAACGTCACGTGCGTGACGCTGAATGGCCGCAACGACGCGAGTTCGATGACAGCTTTGGTCTGGCCTTCGAACAAGAGCGGCAACACTACGATAGAGGACGGCGGCGCGTCACCCAGGCTGGAATGCACACGCGTGTAATCCACGGGTACGTTGTTCAGCAGCACGCGTTGCTTTTCCACGGCGCATTGGCCGACCAATCCTTCGCCTACACTGATGCGTTCCGGCATGCCGGGGCGCTGCGCATAGCTGGCCAGGCGCCGCAGCGAGGATATTTTGTTCTCGTCCGTCTCCATCTGGTAGATCGTTCCCTGTTGCGCTTCGACCAGCGGCGCGAGTTCCGAGAGCAACATCTTGCCGACCGTCACCAGGTCGCGCTGGCCCTGCAACATACGGGTAAACTTCGCGAGGTTCGTCTTCAACCAATCCTGTTCCTGGTTGGATTCAGTCGTGACACGCAAGTTATAGATCATCGTGTTGATGTTGTCCTTCAACTCGGCGACTTCACCGCGGGCATCGACCTGGATGCTGCGCGTCAAATCGCCTTTCGTCACCGCCGTCGCGACTTCCGCGATGGCGCGCACCTGCGTCGTGAGATTCGCCGCGAGCAGGTTCACGTTACCTGTCAAATCCTTCCACGTACCAGCGGCGCCGGGCACGTGCGCCTGGCCGCCGAGACGGCCTTCCACACCGACTTCGCGGGCCACGTTCGTGACCTGTTCGGCGAAGATAGCCAGCGTGTCAGTCATGTTATTGATGGTATCGCCGAGCGCGGCGACTTCACCTTTAGCTTCCACGGTCAGCTTCTGGCGGAGGTTGCCGTTGGCGACGGCTGTTACCACCTTCACGATGCCACGCACCTGATCGGTCAGGTTGGCCGCCATGACGTTCACGGAGTCGGTCAAGTCCTTCCACGTACCAGCGACACCGGGCACGATGGCCTGGCCACCCAGTTTGCCTTCAGTGCCGACTTCGCGCGCCACGCGCGTTACTTCGGCGGCGAACCCGTTCAACTGGTCCACCATCGTATTGATGGTGTTTTTCAATTCGAGAATCTCACCGCGCACGTCCACCGTGATCTTGCGGGACAAGTCACCGCGCGCAACGGCAGTCGTTACTTCGGCGATGTTACGCACTTGCGCTGTGAGGTTGGCGCCCATCGCGTTCACGGAGTCGGTCAAGTCCTTCCACGTACCCGCCACACCGGGCACAACGGCTTGCACGCCCAGGCGCCCTTCCGTACCGACTTCGCGCGCCACACGCGTCACTTCCGAGGCGAACGAACGCAACTGTTCCACCATCGTATTGATCGTTTCCTTGAGCTGCAGGATTTCTCCACGCACGTCCACTGTGATCTTACGGGACAAGTCGCCGTTGGCCACGGCGATGGTCACTTCCGCGATGTTACGCACCTGCGTCGTGAGATTGTTGGCCATTGAATTGACGTTATCCGTCAAATCCTTCCACGTACCGGCCACACCGGGCACTTCGGCCTGGCCACCCAGTTTGCCTTCCGTACCGACTTCGCGCGCCACGCGGGAAACTTCAGAGGCGAATGCGTTCAAGCGGTCCACCATCGTGTTAATCGTTTCCTTGAGTTCGAGAATTTCGCCCTTCACGTCCACCGTGATCTTGCGGGACAAGTCACCGCGCGCGACGGCGGTCGTCACACCGGCGATATTACGCACCTGCGTCGTGAGGTTATTGGCCATCGAGTTGACGTTATCCGTCAAATCCTTCCATGTACCAGCCACACCGGGCACCTGAGCCTGACCACCCAGTTTGCCTTCGGTGCCGACTTCGCGCGCCACACGGGAGACTTCGGATGCAAACCCGTTCAACTGGTCCACCATCGTGTTGATGGTGTTTTTTAATGCGAGAATTTCCCCCTTCACGTCCACCGTGATCTTGCGGGACAAGTCACCGCGCGCGACGGCGGTCGTCACTTCAGCGATGTTACGCACCTGCGACGTGAGGTTGGTCGCCATCGCGTTCACGGAGTCGGTCAAGTCCTTCCACGTACCGGCGACGCCGGGCACGACGGCCTGGCCACCCAACTCCCCTTCCGTACCGACTTCGCGCGCGACGCGTGTCACTTCGGCGGCGAACCCGTTCAACTGGTCCACCATCGTATTGATGGTGTTCTTCAATTCGAGGATTTCGCCCTTCACGTCCACCGTGATCTTGCGGGACAGGTCACCTTTGGCGACAGCCGTCGTCACGTCGGCGATGTTACGCACCTGCGAGGTGAGGTTGGACGCCATCGCGTTGACCGAGTCAGTCAAATCTTTCCACGTGCCGGCGACACCGGGCACGGCGGCCTGACCGCCGAGTTTGCCTTCCGTACCGACTTCGCGCGCCACACGCGTCACTTCTGATGCGAAAGCGTTGAGCCGGTCCACCATCGTATTGATAGTTTCTTTGAGCTGCAAAATTTCACCTTTTACGTCCACCGTGATTTTACGCGAAAGGTCGCCCGAAGCGACAGCGGTCGTCACGTCAGCGATGTTACGCACCTGCGTGGTAAGATTGTTGGCCATGGAATTGACGTTATCCGTCAAATCCTTCCACGTACCGGCCACACCGGGCACTTGCGCCTGGCCACCGAGCTTTCCTTCCGTACCGACTTCGCGCGCAACGCGGGAGACTTCGGAGGCGAATGCGTTCAACTGGTCCACCATCGTATTGATGGTGTTTTTCAATTCCAAAATTTCACCGCGCACATCGACCGTGATCTTGCGGGACAGGTCGCCTTTAGCCACGGCGGTCGTCACCTCAGCGATGTTACGCACCTGGCCAGTCAGGTTGTTGGCCATGGAATTGACGTTATCGGTCAAATCCTTCCACGTACCAGCGACACCGGGCACTTGCGCCTGGCCACCGAGCTTGCCTTCCGTACCGACTTCGCGCGCAACGCGAGAGACTTCAGATGCAAAGGCGTTCAACTGGTCCACCATCGTATTGATGGTGTTTTTCAATTCGAGAATTTCACCGCGCACGTCCACCGTAATCTTCCGCGAGAGATCGCCCTTCGCCACGGCGGTCGTCACCTCAGCGATGTTACGCACCTGGCCGGTGAGATTGTTGGCCATGGAATTGACGTTATCCGTCAAATCTTTCCACGTGCCGGCCACACCGGGCACGAGCGCCTGGCCACCAAGTTTGCCTTCCGTGCCGACTTCGCGCGCCACGCGGGAAACTTCAGAGGCGAATGCGTTCAAGCGGTCCACCATCGTGTTAATCGTTTCCTTGAGTTCGAGAATTTCGCCCTTCACGTCCACCGTGATCTTGCGGGACAAGTCACCGCGCGCGACGGCGGTCGTCACACCGGCGATATTACGCACCTGCGAGGTGAGGTTAGACGCCATCGCGTTCACGGAGTCGGTCAAATCTTTCCAAGTACCGGCGACACCGGGCACGACGGCTTGGCCGCCGAGCTTGCCCTCCAGACCCACTTCGCGGGCCACACGCGTCACTTCGGCAGCGAACGAACGAAGCTGGTCCACCATGACGTTGATGGCTTCCTTGAGCTGGAGGATTTCGCCGCGCACGTCCACCGTGATCTTCTTGGACAAGTCGCCATTGGCCACGGCAATAGTCACATCGGCGATGTTACGCACCTGCGCCGTAAGGTTACCGGCCATCTGGTTGACGGATTCGGTCAATTCCTTCCACACGCCAGACACGCCTTTGACCTGCGCCTGGCCGCCGAGTTTTCCTTCAGTGCCGACTTCGCGTGCCACGCGGATGACTTCAACCGAAAACGCCCCAAGCTGGCCTACCATGCCGTTCACCAGTTTGGCCGTACGAAGATATTCACCCTTGAGCGGGCGGCCGTTGAGTTCCAGCGGCATCGTTTGGGAAAGGTCGCCTTTGGCCACGGCGCCGATGACGCGGCCCATCTCCACCGTGGGCTGGGAAAGTTCATCCACGAGGGCGTTGATGGCCTCAACACGTTCAGCCCAACTGCCGATGGAATCGCCCAGCGTGAGGCGCTCACCGATCTTGCCTTCTTCGCCCACCTGGCGGCGGAGACGCAGCAGGCTGGTGTTGAACCGTTCCATGCGCGCGGCGATAAGATTGACGCTTTCAGCGATTTTGCCTTCCACACCCACCCAATCCGACGGCAGGCGCGCGGTAAAATCACCATCGCGCATCGCATTCAGCGCGCTGAGGAGGTCGCGTGAAAAAACACCGTCCTCTTTCAGGCTGCTGTTGCCGTTGGCGAGAGGTTTGGAAAGGGTCGCTTGCATATGGTTACTTATGGTTTGGTTTTAAGAAAAACGGGGGAAAATGCCACCACTATCAGGATGGTTAAAAAAAACGCACCCCTACCGGAGACTGCCGGTATTTTTAAAGCGGCTTGGGACATGGTTGATCTTTGGTCGCGTGTTTATTGCTCTAACAGCCACAGCCCTTGCAAACAACCCACGGCGCCGTGCCGTACTAAGAAAGTTTTGTGCCATGATTAATAATGCGCGCATTTTGAAACGGCTTCGGTTTGTGGCCGAGAATAACAAGGCCGTTTTTATTGGGACTTTTAAGAGAAAGTTGGTTCATTGAATTTCAAAGGGTCGGGTTTTTCGTTTTGGAAAAGGGGTTGGGGAATATTGCATTTGGCAATCCACTCCGAAGGCAGTCAGTCTTTTTGCAATGAATTTTGCATGGTTTTCCGCTGAAAAGCTGGTGGCACAGGAGCGGCTTTTAGCGAGGAAGGGGCGAGGCAACTTCAAATAAAGGAGAGGTTATGAAGAATAGAATAAAGACCTTGGGGTTGGTGGTTTGCCTGGCAACATCAGTGGTCGCTACGGGTCTGCTTACGGGGTGTGCGGGGGATAAATACAACGAGAGCACTGGGGAATACATCGATGATTCTGCCATCACCGCCCGCGTCAAAAAAGCGTTGGGGAACGAAGGGACATATAAGTATGACGACGTGAATGTCAGCACGTTCAAGGGAACGGTTCAATTGAGTGGCTTCGTGAATTCAAGCGACCAGAAAAGTCGCGCCGGCGAAGTTGCCAAAGGGGTGGAAGGGGTAAAGGACGTGGCTAACAACATCACGGTAAAGGACTAGATCCGCTCATTCCGGTGGCCTTTACCGGCTGCCAAATGTCCAACGCCGCGATGGCAACATCGCGGCGGTTTTTTTTCGAGAGCTTCCTTGAAACGCATTCTCCTCGCATCCTGCAATAGTCATTCTACGAGACGTTGCATTTTCGCGATTGGCATGGCATAAGAAAATGTCCTCGCGTTTTAGCGCCCCACGTAATCATTCGGAATTTCGTGGGGCGGAATGTATGGCCATGGATTTTTTCTTCTTGGCACCAATCTGGCTAAAAGAATCGTCCGAGATATTTAAAAAACCGACCGAGTTATGATTATGAACCGCCTCACCAGCTGGAACATATATAAGATATAAGATATGCATCCAATTATTCCTGCTACCGAAGCGGCTGTTGCAACAGCGCCGTTCAAGATCGTCATCCTGTATCAGAATCTCACCGGTGGCATCCGCGCCCGGGAAATGGCGGAGCGATTGGGCAGTCAAGCGAACAGCCAGGCCGAATTGAATGTGATGCTCTGGAAATTCGATGTGCTGGAATATCCGTCGATGCAGGAGCTCGCGGCACAGGACGCCGCCAGCGCGGATATGTTGATTGTCGCGGCGGATTTGGAGAAGTTGCCACCCGTAAGCGTACGCGACTGGTTGGAACATGTGTTGCCCGTGGCAAGGGGCAAGGACACGAACTGCGCCCTGGTAGCGATGCTCCGTCCCGGAGAAGAGGGCCGTATCACCTGGAGCTCACAGAACGAGGTCCGCGATTATTTCCAACAAGTCGCAGTGAAGCTTGCCATGGATTTCTTCTGTAAAATCGACTCGGATCCGGCTGAGACCGGATCCGGACGGAAACAGGATTTGACCGAGGGCAACTTGTTGTTTCTGGATGAATCATTTACGCCTGACGCACGTTGGCGGCGTTGGGGCATCAATGAGTGACCACCCGGCGGTCTCATTCGTTTCCCTGGCGCGACGAATCACTCAAGGTTTCCTTGATCAGCAATGATGCGATCAAGCCTACCACCATGAATATCACCAGCGGAGATAAGGCATAGCGGTAGTCTGCCGCTGTGAGGGACGCCAGCCCAGCCGCTCGTTGGTTGCTCGGGTTGCTATGTTCCAACAACATCCCGACCAGCGGCTGCGATGCCGCGCTGCCGGCAAAATAACACGTGCTCAAAAACCCGATCGAAAAACCCGCAGTCTTCGGATACAAATCGCGGGCCACCGCATACGAAATAATATTGGCGCTACTGAAACAGCCGACCAAAAAAAGTCCGGCCTTAAATCCAATCAGCGGCAGTCCCGGAACATAAAGCAGCGCGGCCATCGTCACCAAGGCGCCCACACCTGCCAGCACCATGGGAAGTTTTCGTTTCCCCAGAAAATCAGAGATCCAGCCGAAAAACAGGCTGCCCACGATGCCACCTACGAAAAGATATGTGCCGGCACCGGCGGCGGCGACCTTGTCCAGGTTGTAAACCTTTTGCAGATATGGCACGCCCCACAAACCGCCAAAAGCCACATACACGAGGCTGATGCTGGTTGCATAAATGGCATTGATCCAGACCTGCGGATTTCCCAGTACGCCAGACATTCCTCCGGCTTGCTTCGTAGGAGCGGGCGGGCTGGCAGTCGTGGCACCGTCACGCAACACGGCAAAAACCAGCACCGCCAGAATCAGCTCGGCCCCGCCCATCCAGGCCACCGTTTCACGCCAGCCGATGGATCTCACCAGGAGGGCGATCGGCGCGCCAATCGTCATGCCCAGCATCCCCGCCATGTTGGTCATTCCGGCCAGGGTTGAAAATTTGGAGGGCGGAAACCATGCCTGCACCACCTTCAGGCAACCGATGAATGAAAACGACGCACTGGCACCCATGACAAAACGGTCGATCTGCGCACCTCCCGCGCCATGCGCCTGTGAAAAAGCGACCGTCCCCAGGCCGGCCGCAAGAATGGCGATCGCCAGCGGCCAGCGCGTGCCGAAACGATCCAGGATGAGTCCTACCGGAATCTGCAAGATCGCGTAGCCATAGAAATAACAGGCCGCGATGTTTCCCAGCGTGCTTTCTTTTGCGTTGAACGCCTGGCTCAGCTCACCAGCAATAACATTCGGAACCACTTGTTGAACGTAGTTGAACACCACGAACAAGGCGGCCAGTATCCAGATCAACCAGGGAAAAAAGCTGGACGTGCGATTCATCGTGGCTCAGTGATGAAATGCCATCGTGTCCTGCTCCTGCTCCTTCGCGCCCGGATGTTTCTTCAGATAGGCAAGGGCATCCTTGAAATGGACCAGCAGATGGCTCGCAAGATCGCGGCTAACCCCCAGGCGCACAATGATCCGTTGGACGACCATGTCTTGCCGGTTGGCTGGCATGGAATACGCCGGTATCTGCCATCCCCGCAACGACAAGCGGTCGGCGAGGTCATAAAGCGTATAGCCCGGATCTTCTCCCTGCTTGATCGTCCAGCAAAGCGCTGGGATGCCCTCCGCAGGATTGCCGTTGAAGATCATTTCGAAAGGGCCGAGGGCGGCGATCTCTTTTGCCAGATACTGGGCCGTCTCGTAGCACGCGGTGTGAACCTTGGCATAGCCCTCACGACCAAGCCGCACAAAATTGTAATATTGCGCGACAATCTGTCCGCCGGGCCGCGAAAAGTTCAGGGCAAACGTCGGCATATTGCCGCCGAGATAATTCACATTGAAGATCAAATCCTCCGACAGATCGCCTCTTTCCCGCCAGATGACCCAGCCGCAGCCAAGTGGAGCGAGCCCATATTTATGTCCCGATGTATTGATGGACTTCACGCGTGGCAGGCGAAAATCCCATACCAGTTCGGGCGCACAGAATGGCGCGAGGAAACCGCCACTGGCCGCATCCACATGGATGGGGATATCCAGCCCCGTTTTTTTCTGGAACTCATCCAGCGCTTCGGCGACCGCTTTGACCGGCTCATAGCGTCCGTCAAAAGTGACACCCAACGTGGGCACTACCCCGATGGTATTTTCATCGCAACGCTTGATCACCTCCGCTGGGCTCATGAGCAGCCGGCCATGTTCCATGGGAATTTCGCGCAGCTCGATGTCCCAGTAGCGGGCAAATTTGTGCCAGCAGATCTGCACCGGACCGGTGATGAGATTGGGCCGGTCCACCGGTTTGCCGGCGGCCCGGCGTTTCTCGCGCCACCGCCATTTCAACGCCATTCCACCGAGCATCGCCGCCTCGCTCGAACCCGTGGTAGAGCAACCGATGGAATGGACGACATTTGGTGAATTCCAAAGATTCGCCAGCATATGAACACAGCGGTTCTCTATCTCCGCGGTCTGGGGATACTCATCCTTATCGATCATGTTCTTGTCGATGCAATCATCCAGCAGATGGTGCACTTCCGGTTCGATCCAGGTCTGGCAGAACGTGGCCAGGTTTTGGCGCGAGTTGCCATCCAGCAGCAGCTCATCGCGCACGGCCTGGTAGATCCGCCGCGGATCCCGTTCGTGATGGGGAAAATGTTTTTTCGGAAGCGCGTCGGACGCGAAGATGTCGTCGTTATGACTGACGTTGAGAGCGGTCGAGAGTGCCATGGTGATTTGGTTGAGATTTATTTATGACCCAAGCTGTGCAATTGATTACTCCGCGCGAAGCGTCAAACAAAACCGCGCTCGTGAAAAGCAAATTCTCATAGTGCCTTTAAATGCTTTTAGTGACTATTGAGCCAATCTGGAGTGATTGAAAAAAGGATTCCTTATTTTTAACACGATATCACACGATAATGCACGATTCCTTCGAAAAACAACACGATGCGAAACACGATTTTATCACGAGATAAGTCGATTTTTCACGATGTCCCTCGATTTCTCGTATTTGGCAGAACGGGTTAGTACCGCGTGAAGCGTCGTGGAGTGCGCCAGCCCTCTGGCGCTTTTCCCCGCCTGACATTTTTGCCACGTTCCACGTGGCGGCACATGACACATTTTTGGTCATCCTGCCGTTATACCATACCTCTCTCGATTTGTAACTGTGACCGTTACACAAATCGCATTTTCTTTGAAAAAAATTTCTAGAGCAGAAAGCCCAATAAAGAAAGGGCATTGGTGGCACTCGCACCTGCCAAAAACGCAAAAAGTCCGTGCACAGCTTGTGCAGGGGTCGGAATTGGGGTTCTTTTCGCATGTTTTTTGCCCGACCATAGCAGCAACGGTGGATTGACGAAAACGCTGTCCACGGCTCCAATTAAAGAAAGACCTTATGCGCTATAGAATGAAGTCATTTTTGTTAATTATTCTCGCAGTGGTTTTTCTCAGCGAGTTCCATCTTTTTGCGCAAACCACAAACGTGATTCCGACAAATCTTTTTATAACGGATGACGGTCTGGTGTTTTGGTATAAATCAACAGGTGAGCGCGTAATCCACATATTCACCATTAAACATGCTCGCGACTCCAGAGAATCACAACCCGCCGATAAAGACCCTGAAGACAACTGGGGGTCGGCGACCAATGGGTTTCAATTATCTTTGCGGTTTGAAAAGAATATTTTCACGAACGGCGAGCCAATGATCGCAACGATGTTAATGCGGAACATCTCGAGTCAGCCACAGCAATACTTCCGGCCAACTCGCATCATCGCAATGAAGGATGGTCAGCAATTGAGCCCAAAAAATGATACAGATTTAATTAAAATCACCATGTCTCCCGAGATGACTATATACCCGCAAACTCAGCACAAATATCAGGTTGATTTGAGCCAAGAGTATGATTTGAGCACAAATGGAGAATATTTTTTCCGGGCGGTGTGCAGAAATCCCACCGTTTTTTCTCAACAAGTCAGTGTTTTAATTACAAATCATGTGACTCAATAATTGCGTAAATTTCTAACGGCAATCACGTTCTCCCCCATCTCACGGCAGCCGGATCAAATAAAACCCTTGTGGCGCGCCTGCGTTGATCAGATTGGTGCTGACAAAATTTCCACTCCCATCAAAATAATTGGTGCCTATCAGTATCCATTGCGCGAGCGGCAGGCCGACATTCGTCGTGGTCAGGATATAATAACGCTGGCCGGCATTTCCACCCGTGCCGCTCAGCACAAAATTCCCGCCCAGCACTTGGGCGCTGCTGATCTGCGGCGGCGTGGTCGCCACCACCACGGCGCTGACGGGCAATGAGTTGGTGCTGCCATTGGAATTGATGGAGGAGACGATATAATAATTCGTGCCGACGGGCGCCGGGACGTCGACGCCGGTTCCGTTCACGATCCCGCTGCCGACGACCGGCGCAAAAATATTCGTGGCGATGACGGAATAAATCCCGTTCAGGCTGGCCGCGCGCCTGATGGTATAGCTGGTGGCGCCGCTCGCGGGTGTCCACGTCAGGGTCACTTGCGTGTTGGTCACCGTCGCCGTCAATCCGGTCGGCGGCGGCGGCAGGTAGCTGGATAATTCCAGCCGCAAATAGTCGTACATGATGCCTGGCTCGGTCGAACCGGTGGAATTCATCGTGAAATCGATCTCATTCTGGCCAGCGTGCAGACTGGCGATGGGAACATTGGTACGGATATCCGAAAACACGCCATGGATGCCCAGCCGGATCATGGTGTCATCGTGACCACTGGGCGGAGTGATACCATTGGCCAGCGTGGTGCCGTTGACCACGATCTTCACCGGACCTTGAAAATCCGCGGCAGACCCTATGTAAAGCGAGGCGGTTGCGCCGACAGCCGGGGCCTGCGGCAGGTTGAACATGACCTTCCAGGTCTCAGTGGTCGCGGCATTGGTGCCCAAGGCGGTGTGCGCAAAGTTCCAGCCGTTGGACCACTGGCTCTGGCCAACCGTGTAGGTCAGCCCGGACGGAAAATCAGCCGCGAAATCAAAACTCCGCATCCAGAAAGGACTTGGCTGCGACGCGCTGGGACCGATGTCGCCATACCACCAGCCATTCGTCTCATTTCCCGTCCCGTGCAAAAATTCGTGCGCGGAACGATCCGGCACGCCAATCTCCCAAACCGTCGGGCCCACGCGCCCCGGCGTCCAGGTGATGGCTCCAAGATTATTCGTCGCACCCTCCGTGACGTTGACGCTGAACGGCGAGGCCGGGATGCTCAACGAGCTAAAAGAACTTCCGGTCAACGGCTGCGATTGGAATGTCCCCACCGCGCCCGGGCCAAATGCGAACAATGTATAATTCGTCCCCGCGATGACATTCGGTATTGAGAAATTTCCGTTCGTGTCGGTCTTGATCCAAAACTGCAAATTCTTTTCCCAATACTGGAAATCCGCATTGGTTATGCTCGAGGGCGGCGCTTGCGCCACACCCACCCACAGACCGGCGGACGACGTGTTGGGATTGCCGCTGTCCGCGATATTGATCGTGCCGGTGACGGTTCCGCGACCGGATTTAGGGACATAAGCGGAGTTCGTCCACCACGCGTAAGGCCAGAGGCTTTGCTCGGCCCGACCGCGCGCCTGCGCATCGGCAAAGAGCGCCGCCGGCGCATTGCTGGTGCCGGGCGTAACACTGTTGGCGTAGATCAGCCATGGTCCGAAGGTCTTCGAGAACGTTTCACCGGCCTTGATGTCCGTGTCGCTGCCCATGGTGTAATGCGTGCCGTTGATCATTTGCAGCAGGACCGGACCCGACCCTCCCTCATCGTCGTGGCACATCAATTCGCGTTTCATCGGCCCGCCGTTGTAATACTCGCGGCTGGGCACCGTCATCCAGATGCCCAGATTGTTCGACGTGCTGCTCCAGCCCCAGGCATCTTCGTCGCAGAGGTCCGCGCTGTAGCCATATTTGCAATCGTATTGCCCCTGCTGGATGCCCGCCGTCCACAATTGAAATTCTTTTGGCGCGCCCGGCACGGCCACTGATGCCGTGGAAGCCAGCGGCATGAGCCGGCTGCGCTGGGCATCCACGCTCAGCCAGTTGAAGGTGGGATTCACATAGCCGACCATCCGGAATTCGCCGCCGGGATTGTCTGGATAGCTCGCCGGGTGCGAAATGATGGAGCTGGCGTAAAAGCCCTGCGAGCCCTGGATCAGGAAGTAATGGATGTCCACGTCCAGCGCCGCCGTGCTGCCGCTGCCATTCCACTGGCAGTACAGGTCAACTTCCGCCACCGTCCCGCCGTTGTTGGCCGGGTCTTGTACCAGTGAATAGTGGGTAACGACCGGATTCTGAAAATTAGGCATGTTCCAACTCCAGTAGATCTCGCCGCCATTGTCGCCACCGGCGAGAATGTTCGTCCCGTGATAATTCATCGTGGAGATGTGCGCGTCCGATTTCGAGATGATGATCGAGACGATCCCGTTGCTCAGCGTGTACGTGCTGCCGCTATCCGTCACCGTTACCGCCGGCCCGATGCCGATGCCTGGAATATTGGTCACAAGGAGACTGACTTGTCCCGGCGTGTTCGTGCTGATGGTATACATTTTGCCCAATGACGGCATCATGCCCAGGACTGGTGTGCCGGACAGATTTCCACCATAAGTGAACAGGGTATACATGCCGTTCCCAAAACCTCCTAGGTTGACGACGTTCAGCGTGCCGTTCAAAGTCAGGTTCCCGGCAACCACCGCCTGGTCGCTATTGGTCCCGAGATAAAATTGAAGCGACGAACCGGCATCCGCCGTAAAATTGCTCCCCAGGGTCAGAGTACCGGAAAGATTTCCCGGGGAGAGTTGGCCGCCATTTTTAATGGTGACCGCACCGCCGATGGTTCCGGTTCCTGCCAGGTTCGCACCGCTGAACACAGTGACTCCGCCGGAGCCGGTGCCGCTGCCCAACACATTATTCACCATCAACGTGCCATTGCTTACGACGGTTCCGCCACTGTAAGTACTGTTGCCGGTGAGCGTGACCATTGCGCCACTCAGAACCACCAGATTGCCACCGCCACTGATATTCCCGGGCACCACGTTGAAGTCGTAATTATTGAACACCAGTGATGTGCCGTTCGCCACATTGCCGCTTCCGATCGCCCCGCCGCTGCCGACCTGCAATGTTCCGGCGTTGATGATCGTGTTGCCACTGTAAGTATTGGCACCCGCCAGCGTGAGCATCCCCGAACTGGCCTGGATCAACGAGCCGGTACCACTGACCACATTGCTCCAGGTACTGTTGCCAGGTTGATTCATCAATAACTGGCCGTTGTCCACCACCAACCCGGCTCCCAACGCGCCGGACGCGATGCCGTTGCCCACCTGGATCGTCCCCTGCCCGATGGTAGTCACGCCGTTGTAATCATTCGTCGTCAAAACGAGCAACGTGTTGGAGTTGGTTTTGGTGAAGTTGACCGTGCCGCTGATCTTTCCGGCCCCCGCAAAAGTATAATTCGACGCTGCATCTACCGTCACGAAGGACGGCTGCAGAGTGCCGACGAGATTGACCAAACGATTCGTCGAGGTGTCATCAAAAATGGCAAAGTCACCGTTCGTAAAAACCGTCGGTCCACCGATATCCAGCCAATTGGTGGAAACCGCATCCCACAGGTTCGCGCCTCCATCACCAGCCCAGACGATTTTCTCACTGATTTGCGTCACGACCAGATCAACTCCCGTTGCCGTGACACTGATCATCGCCGTAAGCCCGGAACCGGGAGAGGCGATGACTTGAAAGTTAGCCGCACCACCACTGCCCACCGAACCGCTGACAATCAAATGATACGTGCCCGCTGATAGTGTCCCGTTCAACGGATTGACCCGCACAGTGTTCAAGCCCGACAAGCTGAGAACCTCGCTGACGACGATTTGATCGTTGCCAGCAGCGTTAGGGTCGAACTGCAGATCAAACTGGTTGGTGACGCCGCCGCCGAGCGTCAGGTTGCCGCTGATGGTCAACGTGCCGCCCGTGCCGTTTGCGCCGGGCGTGACCTGACAGTTCGCCGCCGCCACATTGCCGGTCACCACGCCGTAGCCGGAAAGACTTTGACCAGTGCCCAGCGTGAGGTTGTTCATGCCGGTCAGGTCCAGTATCGAGGTGGAGTTGCTCAAGACGACTGCCGGGCCGGTGAACGTCGAACCCGCGCCGCTCAACGCCAGCATTCCGTTGCCGATGAAAATGTTTCCCGCGTAAATATTTTGTCCGCTCAAGGTCAGATTGCCGCCGAGGATGTTCAACGCAATGGGCTTGCTGCCACCCGCAATACTACCGCCATACGTCGAAGCCGCCGCGCTGTTGCTGAACGTGAGCGTGGATGTGTTCGCCGCGCTGCTGTTGGTGATGAGTTGATTCGCCGCCGTGCCGGCAGTGGCCAGTGTGCTGATTTGCGGACTAAAGCCCGCCAGGTCAAAAATACCTGTGCTGCCGTTGCCACCGATCGTTAGGCTGCTTCCGGCGGGCAACCCGCTGGAATTTCCCAGCACCAACGAACCCGCGCCCACCGTCGTGTTGCCGGAATACGTGTTCGCCGCGGCAAGCACCAGCTTGCCACCGTTGGTCACTATCAGTCCGCCAGCGCCGCTTAAAACTCCGCTCAAGGTGATGGTATGCGCGTTCCCACTCGGATCGGTCGGGGTAAAAGTAAACGTGCCGCCGGACAGGTTCATCGCCGCTGAACCGGTCCAGTCGGCGGTCGCGCCGAACCGGCCGCCGTCGTTCAATGTGATGGCCAAAGATGCCGCCCCGTTCGAGGCAATCCCCTGGCTGCCCACATAGATGGCCGAAGAATTGGTAAAATAAACCAGGCTCGGGGTGCCATTAGAATTTCCCAAATAGAATCCACCGACTATGTTCGTTCCACTGGTCACGGAATAAATATGTATGGCACCCGCCACAGTTCCATTGGGATTGATGACTCCGGGATCCGGCACCACAAACAACCCGCCCATCTGAAGCAACCGTGAACCCCGGCCTGAAGTGGTCTGGTTGAGGGACACGCTGCCGATATTCGTCACCACACCGCCGTCTATCAGCGCGCTCAGGTAGGAATTGCCGTTCCCTCCGCCGACATTCAGGTTCGTCATGGTCACAACGCCACCATGAATCACCAGCCCTTCCGTGCCCAGGGTGTTGAACGCGGCCGTGCCGCTGCTGCGTTTGACAGAAACCGTGCCCAGATTATTGGTGCCGCCATTGATCACCAGCAGGGCGCTGGTCGTCACGCTGCCGTTGCCGGGATTCAAACCCGTGCTCCCCGCATTGAGAGTACCACCGTTGTTGGTCATGGTCCCGAAGCTGCCGGGCGTGCCGCTGCCCGAGTTACCTGTCGAACCACTCCCGATCCATAAGGACCCGCTGACGTTCAGGGTACTTCCCGCAGACAAAAAAACCACCGAGTTGGAACAAAACCCGATATTGCCCGACACGTTCACCACGCCGCCGGAATTCACATTCATCTTTCCAGTCCCGCCCGGATTCAACATGACGATCCCTGCGTTGTTGAAACCGTTCGCGTTCACATTCAGAACCCCTTTGTTGGTCAACACCCCAAAACCGGTGGACGTCATCGGCAGATTGTAATTCACGTTCGTGGCCGAACCGATGACTGCGTTGGTCGCTGTGCCCGGAATGCCAGGATTCCAACTGGCTGCCGTGTTCCACTCACCGCCAGTGGCAGGCCCGATCCAGTTCGCTGTTTGCTGCGCCCAACTGGTCACCCATCCACCCAGGCAAACCGCCAGCCACACGATCTTTGCGGATTTATATCGTATGATTTTCAAAAAATTCCATTACTGGTGAAGGGTTACGACACGAGAAGTCAAAATCTACAGCGTTCCGTTCAATGAGATGCATACGCGAGCTCTTCTGAGATATGGCCATGCTTATCTTAAGCATATAACACATATTCGCCTGAGTGTCAGTTCCCAAATTTTAAGACAAACCGCCCGTCATTCACCCGCCCCTTGCTATTAGTGACGTCGCAACGATCTATCTTTCGATGGCGAACACGGCGTAACTATGCGGCAAAAGCTGGATATTGAATATCCTGCGCTCGGGCTCGCGACTATGGCCCTGCTGATTCTGCAGTGGTATCTGGCCATGAACGGATTCATCGGTGACCAGATTCCGCAAGAGAGTGAATCCAGGGTCCACGGAGATCTTCACGTTGGTGTTTGTCGCCAGATAGGATTCGACGATAAAGGTGTTGTTGTCGTAAGCGAACAAAGCAACCTGGGCCGCGCCTTCTACCCGTACGGGAAAATCACGCATGATATAATTTTTGAGTGCGGTGGTCACTTCCGGCGGCAATCGATACAAGTCTGTGAAATTGTCAGGGATCGCCAGGACATAGAGCACGCCTTTGGAGTATTTATCCATCAAAAAGATCGGGTAGCCCCGGCCATTGGCCATTGCGCGAACCAGCGCCCAGGCATCGTTGGTCAGGAAATCGATCTGCGGAAACAGGATATCACAATCGTCTTTGCCGATGGTTGAGCTGCTGCCGGCGCCGAACGCGCTCAAGTATTCGTGCGCCAGAAATTTCCGGTCCGGACAACGTATCTCTGCGATGTCCTCGATTCCGCGCCCTTGCAATGCCCGAAGCAAGCCCGAGGTGATGACCACGGATTTTCCTGCGACCAATTGCGCTTTGATCTTCGCGACGATGTCAGGATCGAACTTGGCGGATTCGGTCAACAAGACCATATCGGCATTGGTCGGAAATTCAGGATGCAGATCGATCGGAATGCCGATCATGCCAAGATAATTGTGCAGAAAGTCTTCACCCGTGGATTGGTACGGCTTGTAGCTGGCGATGCCGATGGGCTTTCCGAGCCTGCCAAGAAACGCGTCCACTTTTTCGAGCGAGTAACCCGCTATGCGCGCCGTTGTCGGTTCAGACAGGCCCGCGGCCGCGTTTGCGTGAAATGATTTCAACATCTCGTCGTAATCGAAGCAGGTGTGAAGGTTTTCCCAGGCAGCACGGTCACCGGGCGGAATGGTCCGCAGCATTCCCGACCATTCGAACAACAACACTTCTGGCGCTTTGGCGAAAAGCGTGTCCCAAAGTTGCTCGGCATAGCGATCGACGTAACGGATGCTGTAGGTATCCACCCAGCCGCCGCCGTTGCGATGAGGCGCAATGTTTTCGAAGTAACGGAAAATCTGGTAACTTTCGTATTGCTGCAGATTCTGATCAGTCACCTCCGGATCCCGCGATTCCGTGCCCGTAAAAATGCCGTCAAAAAGCTTAGGCTCACGGTCGAGATCATAACCAGACCCCTGAAAATGCTCATACCAGTTCGGGAACTTGATCACCATCTTCACCCTGGGATTTGCCGCCCTGGCCGGCTTGATGAGGAGGTTCTCTGCGGCATCGTCCATGAGCGCAAGGCGGAATTGTGTCCAACTCCGATCGCCCTTGGCGGCGATATCGGAATCATTCTTGGTCGTGACGAAGAAAAAATCGTCCTGGATGATCTCATCGAAATGGCGGGCGGCCAGTTCCACTGCGCTTTTGATGAACGCCCGATCTTTGTCGTCGGTATAACAAAACGAGCGGAATTGACCGGAGCCGCCATCGGACAACGCCATGCCGCCCGCGACGCGAACGCCATGGCTGAGGAAGAATTTTTTGACCGTCTCGATGACATCATCGGAGGCCAGGTTTCGGTCACGCTGCACTTCGATGTAAACCTTGTCTACTTTGACCTGGGCGCTGATTTTAGCCCATTCATCGCGGAGAGTTTCCGGATTACTCAGGTGTTGAACGATATTGACGGGAATATAGATGGCGACCGCGAAATTGGTGTACTGGCCCGCAAAGGCCAGCCCCTGAAAAAATGCGACCAGGCATGCACTGAGCAAAAATCGAGGAACTAACTTTATCATAAGTTATTTTTCCACCTTCCCGGCCGCGTCTCCATATATGATTCCGCGCCCGCCCGTCGCAAAATAGACCCGGCCGTAGATTCGCGGGTCGCCGGTAACACGGCTGACCGACCCAAATTGATGCTGGTCGTCGTTGATGCGCACCCAGGCTCCGCCATCGTCATCAGAACGGTAGACGGCATGAAGGCCTTCAATTGTTCCGGCCAGGAATAAAGCCGGTGAATCCTTTCCTGGCGCGGCTTTACCCAGTCCGAGTGAATCGGCTTCCTGCACGGCAGGCAAACGAACGAATGTCCTGCCGCCATTGGTGGAGTGAAGCAAACCTTCATTGCGCACAGCAAGCCACAGATCGCCCTCGGCCCCTGGGGTTGCATAAAGCATTGGCACGCCTCTGCCCGGGAATATTCCTGTCGCAGGTTGGAAAGAGGCCTCGGTCGCCACAAAATGCGCCGCTCCGTCCTTGCTCGCCATTAATTTTCCCGTACGAAAATCGCAGGCGTAGAATCGCGTGGGGTTCACGGTATCTGCAACGACTCGCACGCCGGTTGAAAGCCCCATGCATTCTGTCCAGTTTGCCCCCAGATCAGTAGTGACGTACGCCGTAGATCGACGAGGCGTCCACACGATGGATTTCCCGTCGGCAGAGATAGTGACCGTACCGCTTCCGCCGCTGTTCGGCGGTTCACCCGCAAGTGCGGTCCATTTTTTGCCACCGTCGGATGAAATGACCGCCCGCACTCCTTTATCCGCCGACCCGACCCGGACCATTATTTCTGGATGCTGCCCGGCAAAAGCAAGATCTTCGGTGTTGGAAAACCGGGGACCTGAAAAGGTGCCTTCGAGCGGCGAAACATCGAGATCGTCATGCCGAAATCCATCAAGGTCCCCCAGGCCGCTCAACAGATGCGCACCTTCCGACGGGCTTATCAGCGCCAGCGGCACGGTTTCTTCCAACCCGTTGTCAAAAAAACACCAGTGCGTTGGCAGGCCGTGATCTGCTGCTGTGACGTTGGTGCAACACCAAATCCCATAGCCCGTCGTGAATAACAGTTGGTCGCGATTCAATGGATTAATTTCGATATCACCCACCCAATGGGGCGTATGGGTCGCCGTATAGGGCGCGGTTGAGAAATCCCATTTCGCGTTTTGCAGAAGTTGCGTCCAATGCACGCCGCCATCGGTGCTGCGAAAAATCTCATCATGCGGCTTCCAGCGGGCAAATGTGGCAACCGTTATCGTCGCAGCGTCCTGCGCATCCACTGCGACCGCCCCATAACCAAAGACCTGCCCGCCATCCGGCGATTTGAGGGGCGTGATATCCGTCCATGAATTGTTTGTGGGGTTGAATTTCCAGACGGCGCCGTCGGTCATCGCATTGGGCCCGGGTTCCTTCCCATAGGTAAGATAAAAAATTCCATCTGTTGCTGCGGCCAGGTGATTGGGCCGAAGTCCGATCGGCTGGTTAGCGACTGCCTGCCATGTTGCTCCACCGTCATGGCTGCAATAAAAATTGGTTTGAACAGTAGAGACGCCAACATAGATCGTCGGCGTTGGCTTGCCTGGAGAATCACTCTTCGCGTCAAATTGGACAAAGACGATGCCGACGGACTGGGGCGTGAAATCAAAACGACCGCGCGACCAGGCGTTCGAGCGCATCAGTGACAACGGCTCCGTGGTATCGATCGCCGGAAAACTGTTTACATTTTCCCAACTCGCGCCGCGATCGGCGCTTTTCCACAATCCGTCGCGCCGGGAACCAAAGAAAAGGATTTGCCCGTCATTGGGATCAACGGCCAGCCGCTCACCGTTGAAGCGGCCCAATTCGTTGCCGCCCATCCGGAACGGAACTTCGGTGCGCTCAAACGTTTTCCCGTGGTCATCGGAACGCAAAATTGCCGCGTTGGTCCTGCTATACGTGCCCGCGGCGATATAAACAACCCGGGCGTCCGTGGGATCCAGTGCAATGCTTTCAATCCCCATCAAATTATTATCATCTGCGCCCAGCCAGTCCAGGAGAGGAATCCATTTGCTGGTTGCGGAATCCCAGCGGTATGCGCCACCCACGTCCGTGCGGGCATAAAACAAATCTTTTTGGCGCGGATGCATGATGATGCCCGTCACAAAACCGCCGCCTCCAATCGCGACGTTTCGCCAGACATATTTTTCAGCCGCAACCGTTTGTGCGCCAAGTGAAAAGCTGAACATCAAAGTGATCGCCAAAATCAGCGGGAGACACCAATCCCTCAACCTGGCAATTCGTGGATTCACAAAATCGGTCAAGGTTTTCCAGCTGCTCGCACGCTCCACGCGACCTTGCCGGCCAATGGATCATTGGCGAGTTTGAAAGTATCCCCTGCCCTCACGACCGAGACTTCGGCCAGCTTATTGTCATCCGGCAGACAGACCCATCCTTTGGCCGTGGCAGCGTTTTTCGCATAGACAACCAGTTCGAGATTCGACCAATCCATCTGCAAGGTGGACTGGGCGAGTTTGATGTGCGGCAAAACTGTTCCGTCGCGAACAAGCATCACGATGGGGATTTTGCCTGCCGCGATATGTTGCCAGCCGCCGGAGTAACTTTTTCCGCTCTGGTAATCTATCCAATCGCCCGGCGGGAGATAAACATCACGCCCGGTCTCATTTTCGTGGAAGATCGGCGCCACCAGCATGCTGGAACCAAAAAGATACTCGTCATCCACGCGCCACGAGCCGGGATCGTCCGGAAATTCCAGAAACAACGCGCGCAGCATCGGCAGGCCGTGTTCGGAGGAATCCTTCGCCTGGGCATAGACGTAAGGCATGAGACGATATTTCAATTCATCGATCAGGCGGAATTCATCCATGAATTCAGTGCCATAATTCCATGGTTCCTTGGGCGCAATGCCGTGGCAGCGGCTGTGCGAGGTCAACATCCCGAAGGCCAGCCAGCGCGCGAAAAGATTTTTGTCCATCCCCGCGACGGAGGTTGCGGTGAACCCCCCGACGTCGTGGCTCCAAAATGAAAACCCACTCAAGCCGAAAGAAAGGCCACCGCGTAATTCGGCTGCCATACCCGAATCGGTGCTCTCAGCGTCACCTCCCCAATGGATGGGATAACGCTGGCTGCCGGCCCACGCGCTACGAGCCCAAATGATATTATCGCCGGTCGTTTTTTTGGTGATATCAGCGACGGCTTTGTTATAGCGCAACGGAAACAGGTTGTGTTCATAAAATCCGGTCCGCCCGTCGGCAAATAATCCGTTAGCGGGTGCGGCTTCGCCGAAATCAACTTTGATGGCGCCAACGCCCATCTGCAATAGATTCGCCAGTTTGGCCTGATACCACTCAACCGTTGCCGGATTCGAGAAATCCAACACGGCGTCTTCGTAAGGCAGATTCCCCTTGGCGTCACGCACAACGAGATTCTTTTCAACCAATTCGTTGAACAACGTGTTTTTGGGTACGAAATAGGGCAATTGCCAGAGCGAGATGTGAAAACCGTTGGTCTTGAGGTCGGCGATCATCTTTTTGGGATCGATGAAACGCGTGGTGGAGAACTGATAGTCACAACGCCAATCGGTCTCGAACCAGCCGGTATCCAGATGCAGCACGTCACAGGGGATTTTGTTCTCGCGCAATTTTGCCGCGATATCGCGCACCTGCTTTTCCGCGTTGTACGTGCAGCGGCTCATCCACAAGCCGAAGGACCAAAGCGGCGGCATGGGCGATTTCCCCGTAAGATCCGTGTATTCATCCAGGATTTCCTTCGGCGAACCGAGGAAAACGAAAAGATCGAGCTCATCATCGCCGATCATCAGGGAATTGACGCCGCTGAATGAATTACCGAAGTCGCACGTGATGGGCGTGGAACTGTGGATGAACATCCCGTAACCGCGGTTGCTCATGAAAAATGGGATTGGCTTATACATGCCGGGATTCTGGATGCCATTGGCATCATCCGTCCAAAGGACGACCTTCTGGCCGCGCTTGTCGAAGCCGGTGAACGATTCGCCACAACCAAATATTTTTTCGCCGGGCGACAACGTAAAGGCGGCATTGAAGCTGCGCGAATAATCTGCGGCACGGCGCACGAACGAAAACGGCAGGATGGGCGTGAAGGTGCTTTTATTGTCATCGGTGTGATCCGTGCTGGTCAGGAGGCGACCACTTGCATCACGGATCTCCAGGTGCCAGGGATTTTCCAGGATCGTCAGGGAGCCGGCCGAGCTGGTGTACCGATGGCCGCCGGTGATCTTTTGATATTTCCAAGCATCGCTGTGCGGAACGGGGCCGCTCAACATGAGTTCTTCCACCGGTTTATGCGATTGCGGACCACTGGTCATGCGGATGCGAAGGGTTCGTTCCGAAACGAACTCGATGGAAAATGGCAGCGTTGGGTTGGCTTCGTATTCGTTGGCCGGGAACTCGTTGGGATCGACCGGCTTGATGGAGGCCAACATGTTGTCGAAAGCCTGACGGGTCACGTAATTGGCCCGCTGATATTGTACCTTGCCTGACGCGGTTTGCGGGTCAAATTGCCCGAGCCGGTCGGCGAGGTAATACGAATCCGTGAAATCCCGAAAATCAGGGCTGATGTCCACCGGATCGTTCAGCAGCATCGGGCCATTGGCGGCGATCGCGGGTTGATGAAACAATTGTACGGCGCAGAGCACACTTAAAAGTGACGGAAAAAATTGCGGGGTTTTCATGAAAAAATGTTGGTGGCGATAGCTGCGCTGATAATGCGTCACACAATAATAACATTTTATAGGGGTGCAAAGTCTTGTCATCAAAATCCACGAGGGTGATTGTTTCGGAAATTTGTGCTACTTCGCCTAAACGGATGTTCTTGTCGTTGTAGTTATTACTAACGACTCGCCTGATTTCGACCGATGGATTATATAATATCGATGACCTGCACGCCCAAAGCCAAGGGGACTTTTTGTCTCGCTATACGAAGGGGCGGCTTTTGTTGGCAAATCCTGGCGGTTTTGCTTCTGGTGCCTTTGCTGGCGAGAGCAACCAACGTCACGGTCGACGTCTCAAATTCCGTTTTTACCGTCACCGATACCGCATTAGGGGTCCATACCTCCGTTTACGACAATCAAAATGGGAATGCCGCACTTCCGGGACGTTTGATTGAGTCCGGCGTGACAGCCCTGCGGTATCCGGGTGGGGGTTATGCGGATGTTTACCACTGGTCGGCCAACAAAGACAGCCCATGGTTCGCAGACACCAATAACTTTGGCTATATCGGTCCCAATGTGGACTTTGGGCATTTCGCTCAGTTGTTAACCAATTCCCATTGCCAGGCGATCATCACGGTGGATTACGGGTCCGGCCAGCGATGGAACGGCGGGAAAACGCAAATGGTGATTCCGGGCACCAACGGGACTCCGGAAGAAGCTGCGGCGTGGGTGGCTTACGCAAATGCCAGCACTAACGTTTTCGTTTACGGTGGCCCCAGCGATCAGGTCATTGGGACTGATGCACTGAGCAATAATTGGAAGACCGTCGGTTTTTGGGCAAAGTTGCGCTCCACGACGCCCGCACAGTTTTCTGCCTGGGCAGGTTCGGATTATGATTCGACCCTGAGCTTTCTGGCCATCAATCAACCGGTGCCGGTGGGGGTCAAGTATTGGGAAATTGGTAATGAAACCTTTGGCACAGGTTTTTATGATGACACCGATGGCTATTCCGTCGATTACGCGGTCCCTTATGACGCGACTCCGCGATTCAATCACCCGAGTCTATCGCCCCTGTTTTATGGCGCAAAGGTAAGCCTCTTTTCGCAGGCGATGAAAGCTGTGGATCCCACGATCAAGATCGGGGCGGTCGTATCGACGCCTCCGGGAGATTTCAGTTGGGATTCGATATCGGGCAAGCACTGGACCACCCAGGTGCTGGCGCAATGCGCGAGCCAGATCGATTTCGTCATCGCTCATTGGTATCCCTACGCGGGAAGTTATGCCGATGGGAGCAACCTGCTTGCCCAGGTGCAGACGACTATTCCCCTGATGATCAATGGAAAAACGGCAAACCTTGATCTTAATTCGAACTCCGGATTGCGCGACCAGATCAATCTGTATCGCCCCACTGACGGCACTAACGTGCAGATATTCATCACCGAATTTGGATACAACGGCAACCTGACGAATGGAACTCCGAATGGAGCGGGTGGTGTGACCAATCCGATCGCCGGACCGGTGGATGCTTTGTTCGCCGCCGATTGTTTTTCCACCTGGATGAACCTGGGCGTGGCGAATGTTGACTATCTGGAGATGAGCGCGCCGAATTTCCTCGGCGATGCCGGCCTGCCGCGCGGCGCGGTATTTTATGCGGTTGAAATGGTGCGAAAACTGGGTGTGAGCGGAGACCGGATATTGAACGCCCATTCGGATAACACATACCTGCGCGCACAAGCGGTTTTGCAACAGACAAAAAAACTCGGCCTCCTGCTAATCAATGAAAACGCGACTTCCAACCAAACGATCACGGTGACGATTACAAATGCTTTGCTGGTGGGCACCGGCAGCCGTTACCAATTCGGCGTCACGAATTTTTCTTCTACTTCCCCGGCAAATTCCTTTTTGCCGACCTCCGGGCCCACGACCAATACTTTATCCGGCCTGACGAATTCCTTTAACGTAGCGGTGCCCGCGCATACGATGGTGACTCTCGTCCTCGATCTATCAACGAATACGCCGCCCACCCTTGCCGCACCCGGCAATCAATCGGTCAATGTCGGCACGACGGTTGCCTTCAACGCCGGCGGCACGGACATGGAATCGCCGCCGCAAATCCTGACCTACAGCCTGGTGACCAATCCGCCCAATGCGACGTTGGATGGGGCTTCCGGCGCGTTTTCCTGGCGTCCCCAGGTGGCCAGTGCCAACACAACCAATTTGATCGGGATCAAGGTGGCGGATAACGGTGTGCCGAGCATGAGCGCGACACAGTTCTTCACCGTTTCGGTCAATCCGCTGATTCAACCTATGGTGGCGGCCCTGACATCGCCTGCTCGTCAGATCACTTTACAGGTCACCGGCCAGACCGGCCCCGACTACCAGATCGAGACCTCCACAAATATTTTTGATTGGACGCCCGTTTGGATCACAAACTCGCCACCGCAACCGTTTTTCTGGACCGATACAAATTCGATCGACCAGCCGATGCGATTTTATCGGGTGAAGGTGGGGCCGCCGCTGCCATGATAGCGGCGATTCCTGACAGGAAAGGAACACGTCAAAAGTCAGCTCCGACCCCTTTTAGCTCCGACCCCTTTTCTTTTTTTCTTTTCGACCCCTTTAGAAGGGAACGGGCAAATGACGAAACCTGAATGACGAATGGGCTGGGCGCTGATTGGTTAAATGGGTGACTTGTTTTCGGTAAAATAATAGGAACTTACACGTTTTGACCCCCTTTCCTATCCAAGCCTGTGCCTGTACCAATCAAATTCAAGGATCTCCGATATGAAAAATGATTTTCCCAGAAGTCACATCTCCAAACGCGCGTTCGCTACTTTTGGCAATCTTTCGCCTCGCTTGCACTATGTATTCACCATTGGTGCTTAAATCAATGACCTCATTGAGCACAACTTCAAACTTCCGTTGAGTTCCCACCGTGCTTGCCCAATATCCGGTTGAACCGGCATGGACGGCTTTTACTCTTTCGAGAAAATTGGCGGCTTGGGGCGCATTCGTTTGAGGTGAGAATGACGGGCTTTGGACCAGTTCAATCTCAGTTTCCTTATCCGGGCCATATGAAACTGGATACCACAGAATTTTGTCGCTAACATTCCGCAACGTAACAACAGCAGATATTATTTCTCCGTTGGTAAATGAAGATTTCGGAAGCCGGATTGATAGCTGGAAGCCTTCTGTAACATTACCCCAGTGTCCTTCTGGGTCGTTCTCGGCAGGCCTGGAGTCTAAGGCGTTTTTTGCATTTTCGATTTGGCTCCTCGAATACCAATTGTTTGTTTCGTGAGGTATTTCGGATTCATCATTTATATAAAAACTATTAGTTTGGGCTAGATTTGTTCCGACAGGGACAATCAAGAGAAGCGCCCCGATTATCATTAAGGAAAATGATGCTTTCATGTATTTTATGGTTCGAAAACTATATTTGCCAGACCACGTTGCACTGAGTCCGTCCAAGAAATTGTTGATGGGGCAGCGCTGTCATTTGCATCCACGTGTGGTGCGCCTGAGACAAGTGTCCAAACATTACTACTCGTAAAAATTGCTTCCCCGTTCCAATCCCAATGTATTTGCCTTATTGGGACATAGATTCCGCCCGATGGGCTGAAAGCCAAATAAGTCGTAAAAGAACCATCTGCTATTACTTTTGTGCATCCCTGAGGCAGCCCGGTTCCAGGTTGGTCCTGAGTAAGTTTGCTGGGATAATTGCCATCTAGTCCGGAACCCTCGGATCGAGCCCATTTTCCGTCTGCGGCATTTTGATACCTAAAAAGCTGATGGCCCGTTTGAATATAACGCCAGTTTCCTGGTGTATCCGGCTGTAATGTCCAAAAAGAAATCCCTGGAAAAGGCGGCGCACCAAATAATAGTTCATTACCAAATACTTGCACGGGACCCAAAATAGTTGCTGAAAGTGTGGCTGATGGTTTTTTCACATTAAATGTCGCATCGGCTGAAATTGGCTGGCCTTGCGCCATCACTGTACAACTTACGGTATTCAATCCGCCATCCACCCAATAAAACACCACCTGACTACTTTTGGTTGCGGTTAAAGCAACGGGATAACCATTTGTTTGAAGTGGATCAGGAGAGATATAGAAGTTAGAAATGCAGTTGCCTCCCACGGTCCATTGATAACTTGTGATTGCCGGTCCTGGCAAGTCGAAGCCGCAATCCAATATAACTTTCTGGCCAACTAAAACGGATGTCACGTTCGTACCGGAAATATCTACACCACCCAACTTAATCCGAAATTTGTCAGGATTTGCCGATGAACTAGCCTTATAAAAATCTGGCGATGAGCTGGCACTGGCTGTTACGCCGGCCTGAGAATGAGTTGGCACAGCCGCATACAGATAACCGTTGGTTTCGAGATTTCCAAGGCCACCAATCTGAACCTGCTCGGACGTAAGATTCGAATTACAGGTATCGAGATTTGTTCTTGGAGCTACTTCGCCTGAAAACCGGTAAAACTCTAAGCCTGAAGAAGCCGCATCACCGCCCGCAATCATGGTGGATTGATATCGGCAATCAACGGTTTGTTGATTTGGGTAGTAAATTGATTCAGATTCATAATGTCCTAATAGACCAGTAGACGGACTATACGGAGGCAAAGGCTGATACCCAACGTCCACAGTCCCATGAATCATATCAACTACGACACCGGATCCCAATGGCCAGCGGGCTGCCGGCCAAGATATCAGATCATCAATGGTTGGAAGAAATGTTTCTCGTGCTGTTCCACCACCGGCTTCAGTCCAATTTTCATCAATGGTGATCAGTGCAAAAGGAAATGAATGTTTTAAATGCCATTCGTTTTGGTAAATGACCCCATCTGGCCACTCTACCATATGATCGAGATCAACGGCTTGTGATGAGTTCGGGTTGGCCGCGTGCGCCTGGGGTCCTCCGTTGGGCGTTCCCTGTCCACCGTTGTCCGAAGCCGGTATGGCACGCACCTGAATGTAAGAATCATCCAGTGATATGGGAGAAGGTTGAAGCTCCCATGTGCCATTGCCGTAATTGGTGGCCTGAATGCCGTTAACCCATATGCCAGCGGTCGGGTCGCTTATAGCTCCACTGATCGATGTGCTATCCCAAGTGGACGATGTAATGCTTAAGACTACAGCCCTCTTGATCACGGTGATGTTTGTCGAAGATGTCCTGCCAACTCCGTCGGTTGCGGTCAGCATTAAATGATTTGTGCCGCCGGAAATGGGTAGGTTCTTGATCCAGAATCCTCCATCGCGCCCGATTTGGCCGAAAGCACTGTTGGTCACACCGTTCGTGTTCACACTTTGACCAATAATACTTACGACTGACCCGTCCGTCAGCCCTCGCCATATAATATTATCTTCACTGACTTGTGTTCCGTCAACGGGCCAGCTAAGCGCGACCTGTGGAGGATTGGTTTTGATCGAATAATCCAAGGTGAACGTGAAGGTGTTCGTCGTCGTGTTGCCTGCCAAATCGGTTGCCCGCAACGTGACGATGTTCGCCCCGTTGGTGAACCGAAGGTCGTAACATTGAAAATAGTTGGTGGTAAAACAAAGTAGATTTGTATCGTAGGCCTGACCTGTCACCAAACCGATAAGATTGGCTTTCAAACCAGCCGCATTGGTCAGGTCGTACCGCAGCCGGGCCAATGGTTTGGAAGCATATCCTTTAATTTGAACGAGCGGTTGAGCGAGTGTCGAAACAGTGGGATTGGTGATGACCAATACGGGCGGAGTCAAATCCGGTGGGGTGATTCTCACGTGGACATTTTGCCATGTTTGTTGGGAGGTTTCCAGACGACCTCGAAGCCCTACCCAAATCCGGTGCCAACCTTCGTTCGTGCCAAGATTCGCGACACAGTTTGCGTCAAAGGGTTGCCACGTTGCATTCGTATCATCCAGAGATACTGCGATGGAGGACGGCACACCTCCAATGATGCTTATTTGCAACGGCTCAATATTGGTATGAACCTGATAGCTGGTCACGGAAAGTGAGAACTGAATTTTGTTCGGATCGGTACCACCAGCAAATTCGTCCGAGTTGATGGTGCCATCTCCGTCATAGTCCCAATCCGAAGCTTGGTTAAGGTTGCCGAAATATTCCCATTCCCACCAATCAGGAATGCCATTGTTGTTGAAGTCTTCATTAATCGGATAATGATAACCCATGTCAGGTTGGTCATTCTTGTCGGGATAACTGCCATCCTGTGGCGCATAAGTGGTCAACTGTTGGATATTAGTGGCAACCTCGTATGGGTCGGGTATGCCGTAGTTGCGGAATGGATTGGTGACACTCAGATAACAATGGTCATTGCCGCAGGTCACAAATACGGGTTTCACACGCTTGCACGCGGGGTCCGATTGGGCGTTTGTGTAGACTTCGAATACGCCGCCCCACAGATACGAATTCGTGTAAGTTACATATGGTGAATCAGGCCCCCAACCGCCTCCGCTTATCGTTATGTGGGTACCGGAAAAGTTAATTCCATCCCCATCGATGCAGTCTTGCACGTTGTCGAACAGACAATTTTCAGCAATCACACTTGCCCCCCGGAAATATAATCCATAGTTGCAGTCCTTGAACTCGATGTTCCGTAGGAATGTCGAATATTCGATGTCGCAAAAAGCGCGGTCCATGTATCTAAAGCGCAGGTCGTGGAAGTGGGTATTACCAGCCCACGCTGTGATGCCTGCATAGCCGTCATCACTGTGAGCATAATAGCCGTTTGGCTAGCCTGTACTATTGGTGATTTTTGCCCCAACAGTGTCGTCATCCACAGCAGTAAATATAGCCGGATGTTGAGGGTCCGTCTCACAGTCGACGGCGTAATCATAAATCGGTCCGTCATCGCCCCACTCAACATCAAAAATCAGTAAAGCATATCGGTCAAATTTGATAACAGCTCCTCCCTGAATAATGGGACTATAAACATCCAACGTATCGTTTATGTAGTAGGTTTCTCCAGATTCAAAGACGTTGTCAGACAAACCGTATTCGGGATCAAATTCCACATAATCCAAAACTACTCCGGGCTGCTTTTTGTTGAAATCGGCCGAGGCAATTTGAATTTGATTAGTCTCTGGGGCAAAGGCAGGACTTGGAGGCAAGATGCGATTGGCTGACGCGATATGGCGTGTTGGTGCGGAAACTTTAGCCTGCGGATCAGCGGGCGTTGGCAACGTCTGCAATTCATTCGCCAGATTGGGCAGCGGTAATTCCTCGATCAAAAAGGTGCGACCCTGGATGTGTGTCCAGGTCTTATAAACCGGGCTGGAACTGGGTGAATTGGTATTGGACGTCGCAAAGGCCTTCCCACGGCCCATGGTCAGGGAGCCGAATTTCAGGGTGCTATCGAGCAAGCCGTAATCCCAATCGGTCAGGCCGTCGATTTGTTCGGGATCTGCTGTGTTGAAAAATTCGGTGAAGAGCTGGACGGTGCTGGCGGAGGAATTGAGGCCGTAGGTTTCGGGCGTGGGCGGTTGTTCGCGGAAGATGACGTCGCATTCAAAGCCGCTCTTGCGATAGGTGCAGAGGAGGTCGGCCTTGAAATCGGTGAAGGCATCCGGGTACATCACCTGATTGGAGCTGATGAGTTCGCCGATGGAATGTTTGATCTGCGCGATGAGGACGGTTTGGTGTCCGTCATCATAGCTCAGGCACAGCGGACGGCTGCGCAAGTGCCGGCCATCGGAGGTGACGACTTCTAACGGGGCATTGTAGATATCGGGCGGGAAATAGACTTTGTGCTGGCCCTGGACAGCTTCGGCACTGCCCTGGGGTGTGAGGGTGATTTCCTGCTTTGATTCGGTCCATTGGCCGTTGGCGTCTTGGTAGTTCAGTCCAGTGGCGAGTTCGGTGTAGTGCTGGGTATTGGTAACGGTTTGGCCGGAGGCGGTTTGGGAAATGGTCTGGCTTTGCCAGACGCGGCTATTGGCATCGCGGGCGATGACGGAATAGGCCGTTGACCCAATGTCCGCCGCTAAAATGGAGGTGGAGAATGCGCAAAGCGCCCAAAGAAGTAACGTTTTCATAATCCCATGTTCATCCGTGAACCCCTAAACGTCTGGGTGATAGAAGCTTTTCTACTATTATTTTATAAATATGCAAGAAATACTTATTATAAGAGAAAACGGGTCAGTCCCGAGTATTTACACATTTTCATTTATTCGCCTGGTAGAGCCGGTTGGCCACATGGGTATTTGCCCCCATCTTGAGCCGGTCGGCAATCCATTGCAAGGTCATCGTGGTTTCCTTCCGCAGCCGCCGGGCAATCTTAACTTTTCGCGCATCGCCTTTCCGGTGCTGCACCAAGTCGGCATCTGACCAACCCAATCGCTTTAATTCTTCGCTGACGATGCGTTGAGCTTTTTCTTTGGCGGATTCCCGCAACTCCTCTCCATAGTGCGAAGCGCCCGCCTTTTCCGACATCTGGGCCAGTAATTCTTTGCGAAAGGCGTCGTTGCCCAGGCACCAGCCGCGGCGGACCTGTTTCCAGTCAGGCGGTTGATCTTCCCAGCGCCGGATTTCCATTCGTTGCTCGAATTCCTTGCGTCCGGCGGCGCTCTCCTTCGGAATGCCCGCCTCACCAAATACCCGGTCGACCCGCAGCCAGGCGGGCCGACGGCGAGGCTTCTTCAAATACGCCGGATAGCTGCTCCAACGGTAGGCGCTGAGTTTGTGTTCCTGGTGCAGGAGTTTCGCGCGCACGGGATTCAAGTGAACGTACTCACAGACGGTCCGCAAATAACCGGTGCCACTGCCATCGACGAGGAGAGATTTGTACCGGCCGCTGAACAGGTGGCCCACCAGTTTGTGGCGACGGTTGAAGCGCCCGGTGTAGGTGCCCAAAAACCATTTCATGCCGGCAACGAGATTTGCTTTGGGCGTTTCGACGACCAGATGAAAGTGGTTGTTCATCAAACACCAGGCGTGGATCTGCCAATCGGTTTTGGCACAGGCCTGCCCGAGTGTTTCCAGAAATTGCTCCCGGTCGCGGTCATCGCGAAAGATGGCCTCGCGCCGGTCACCGCGATTCATGACGTGATAGACTGCGCCGCCATATTCGATGCGTAATTTCCTCGGCATGATGAATAGGGAATTACTCAATCTGCCATTTTGTGTCAATACTCGGGACTGACCCCTTCGGACCCCTTCGCACTTCGCGTGCTTTGCGGCCCTTCCCCCGTTCCAAGCGTGGCCAGAGCAATGGGATTTGAGCCTCGAAGCAGGGAAATTGTTCTTTACAAAATCATTATTTGACAAAGAAAACTATTTGACGTATGAATGGGGCAGTTCTTTGATAATTTGAATATTGTAGCTGGTTAAATGGGTGGTTGGTGCCGAGAAAAAAGGTAGGAAAGCATGGAATCAGGCGTTTTACTTGTTTGGGATTAAAACGCGCTCTAAATGGTTCATGAAGAATATGGTACGATTGATTTGGCGAGGTAATCCACACAGGCTACCCCAGCCAGCTCCAGGCTATTAAAGGATGAATTCATATTGGGAAGGCAGAAGGAAGAAGCCTGCGTCATAAAAACTGTGGAGGACGGGGTGGAATGATGAAAACCCCGTAAAGCGCCGGTTAAGGATAGTTAAGAATAATTAAGGGCGTTTTTTTAATCATTGAATAACCCGCGGCATTCCGCAGTAGGAATTGTGCAGCCAAGTGGCCGTAATCACGGTAATGACGTTGATGACAATAATCACACGGTGGTTTTCGGGCTGATTGCGACTAATTTTTAATTTTTTTGAATTTTTTCCAGCGGCGCATGGGAAGATAAGGCGCGATGATGCAGCGGCCGAAAAATTCAGCGGGAAGTCACCTAAAGCAACCTGTCATCACATGAGTTTGCCCTTGCGTGAATCCATATCACCGTCACAAAATTGTTTATGTTATCCAGGCGATGCGTGGTGCTCCAAATCGCGCTCTGCCTTAGCTGGTTGGTTCCCGGGACGGCGCGACCGGTCGAGATCGCCCTCAGCGGGAGCCATATCATCCGCACCTGGCAGACGGAGGACGGTCTGCCGCAAAACACGATCACTACCCTGCTGCAAAGCCACGATGGCTATTTATGGATCGGGACTTACAACGGGCTCGCGCGCTTTGACGGCGTGCAGTTCACGGTATTCAACAACAGCAAAAGACCCGAGCTGCCCAACGACCGGATCACCAGCCTGTTTGAGGGAGACGATGGCACGTTGTGGATCGGACATGCCACCGGAGAGATCACGAGTTATAAAAATGGACGGTTTACGGCGCAAAAGTTGCCGATGAATTGGAGCGGTAAAAAAATCTCCAGCGTCGCCACGGATGAGGATGGCGACGTCTGGCTGCTGAATGAGGATGGCCTGCTGGCCCGGTTGCGCGATGGCTTCACCCTGCTGCCGGAAGGCGGTATCGCCAACAAATTGGTGGACATGACGCGGTCGCCCACTGGCGCGATCTGGGTGGCGCGGGACGGCCGTGTTTCAAGGCTGAGTCACGGGCAGTTGACCCCACTCGATTTCCCTGAAGCTTCCACCAACACGTTCGTCATGGGGATCGGGGCGGGACGCACTGGCGGGCTGTGGATCATTGCGGATGGGATGCTAAGGAAAAGGGATGGCAAGTCCTGGGTGTTTGACGGGAAGCCGGCACCCACCGGAACTTCGCCGGTGCATAACCTGACGGAAACAAAAAACCACCTGTTGATCGCCGGCACATCCGAGCACGGATTTTATGTCTTCAACCCCGAAAATGATGATGCCTGGCAATTCAGCCGGGCAAATGGGTTTCCTTCCGACTGGGTGATTTCGGCGGCGGAAGACCGTGAAGGAGAGTTTTGGGTCGGCACCGGCGGCGGCGGCCTGGCCATGGTGCGGGATGGGATTTGCCGCCAGCCAAAACCGCCGGACCAATGGCAAAACCGGCCAGTGCTCTCGGTATTTGCGGCGCGGACCGGCGATGTGTGGGTGGGAACGGAGGGCGCAGGATTATACCGTGATTCCAACGACCACTGGGACCATTTTGATGAAGATTCTGGATTTAATAATGCCTATGTATGGTCACTCGCGGAGGATAGCGAGGGAAACTTGTGGGCAGGCACCTGGGGCGGCGGTCTCTATCTCAGGCAGGGCGATCAATTTGTTCCTGCGCCGGGCCTTCAATCGATTTCCGACCCCATGCCGGCACTGTTGCCCGCCCGTGACGGCGGATTATGGATCGGCAGCGCTTCAGGTGTTATCCGTTACCAACACGGCGAGGCAAAGCGGCTGGAAGCTAGTTCAACCAACAGTCCTGCCTATCCGGATGTTCGCGCAATCCGGGAGGATATGGATGGTGGCCTGTGGTTCGGCATGTCGGGAAGCGGATTAGCCCACTGCGATAAGAATGGAAATATTAAGCAATTTCGCAAAGGTGATGGATTATCGAGCGACTCCATCGAATGCCTCCACTTCGACAATGAGGGAACGCTCTGGATCGGAACTTCCGGGGGCGGATTGGATCGTTTCAAAAATGGATCATTTTCGGTGATCGACAAAAAAAATGGGCTCCCGAACGAAGTCATCTCACACATCGAAGAAGATGGACAAGGATTTTTCTGGATGAGTTCGCACGCGGGAATCATCCGGGCGAGCCAAGCCGAATTAAACCGATGCGCTGATGGAACCATCACCAACGCGCGATTCATGACTTTTGGCATCAACGACGGATTACCCACGGTGGAATGTTCAGGCGGTTTGCAACCCTCCGGCTGTAAAACCTCCGATGGCCGGTTGTGGTTCCCTACGAGCAAAGGGCTGGTGACGGTCGATCCGCACAACGTGAAAATTAATCCGCTCCCGCCACCGGTCACCATCGAAGAATTGCAGGTCGACGACCACGAGACCAATATCGGAGGTGACACGGTCACCATTCAACCGGGGCGTCATCGCTTCGAATTCCAATACACGGCGTTGAGTTTTATTGCGCCGGAAAAAGTGCGCTTCAAATGCCGCCTCGAAGGAGCGGAGACCGAGTGGACTGACGAAGGAACAAAACGCTCGGTCAATTTTAATTATATTCCGCCGGGCCACTATACGTTCCATGTCATCGCCTGCAATAATGACGATGTGTGGAACGAAACGGGTGCGAGCATCGGGTTGATCGTGCGACCGTTTTTCTGGCAAACCGTCACCTTTCGCATCTGCGGAGGCATCGCCACGGTTTTAATCAGTGGCGGCATCGTGTGGTTCAGCATGAGACGTCGTATGCAGCAAAAGCTTGAGCGATTGGAAAGCCAACGGGCGGTGGAACAGGAACGCGCGCGGATCGCCCATGACATCCACGACGACCTGGGCTCGCACCTGACACGCATCACGATGCTGAGTGAATCGGCGCGGGGCGAGTTGGATACTCCCACTCGGGCAACCGCAGACATAAACCAGATCTACGACACTGCCCGGGATTTGACGCGTGCGATGGATGAGATCGTGTGGGCGGTGAATCCCAAACATGATACGCTGGAAAGTCTCGCGAGCTACCTGGAAAAATTCGCCCAGGATTTTCTTGAGCTGGCAGGCATCCGCTGCCGCCTGGACGTGCCCGTGCAATTTCCCGAATGGCCGTTGATGGCGGATGTCCGGCATAATGTATTCCTGGCCTTCAAAGAAGCGGTGCATAACGCGGTGAAGCACGCGGAGGCATCGGAGGTACGCGTTTCGCTGGTCTTGAAATCAACGGGGTTTGAACTGTCCGTCGTAGACAACGGGCGCGGCTTTTCGTTCCAACCCGGTGCCAAAAGGGGTAATGGCCTGGATAACATGGTAGTTCGGATGCGTAACCTGGGCGGGCGATGCGAAATCCACAGCGAGCCGGGGCAAGGAACCCGGGTAACGTTTCTCGTGCCGAAAAATTTCAAGCGAAAATCCCGGAAATAGGCGATGCTGTTGTCATTCAAACTGATGACTGTCGGGCGCACCGTATGAATGCTAAAAAGTCAAAATTGAGTATCACCGTTTCAATAATAGAAGATGACGCTTCCGTGCGGAAGATTCTCGCGCGCTGGATCAGCCAGGCCAAAGGGTTTCAATGTGCCGGCGATTATGGCAGCGCGGAAGAAGCGGTGAAGCAACTGCCACAGGAAAAGCCCGACGTCGTCTTGGCGGATATCAATCTCCCTGGCCAAAGCGGCATCCAATGTGTCGCCCGCATGAAGCCGGTTCTGGCAAAAACTCAATTCCTGATGCTGACGGTGTACGAAGATTCAGACCATATCTTTGATGCGCTGGCGGCGGGAGCATCCGGCTACCTTTTGAAGCGCACTCCGCGGGAAGAATTACTGGCCTCCATCCAACAGGTCCATGAAGGCGGTTCACCCATGACCAGTTATATCGCGCGCAAAGTGGTGCAGGCCTTTCAACGCCGCCAGCCGGATAAAGCCGACCTGGCCGGTCTTTCGCCCCGCGAATGGGAGGTATTGGGATTGCTCGCCCGCGGTTACGCGTACAAGGAAATCGCCGATGCCCTCGGCATCAGCCTGCCGACTGTGAACACTCATATCCATCGCACCTACGAGAAGCTACACGTCCAATCCCGTGGCCAGGCTGTCGCAAAATATACGCAGTTTCCGGCGGTGCAACCGGCAACAACTCGGGAATAGAATTCCAAATCTTCTTCAACGTGCAGCCAACTATGTTCCAGTGAAGTCCTGCCTACTGGGGCGCCGTGGTGTGGGATTGGACCCAGAACAAATCATTGGTCGGATTGGCGGAAGCTGAACCCTGGCCATATGACTGTCCAGTCACCGGTCTTCCATTTATTGAGCTATCGGTCCACTTTCTGGACTCGGCATGGCCGTCAGCAAAGCTAAAGCAGCCCGCCGAGCCATGGTAACTGGCCGGAAGATCTTCCCAGGCACTGGTGTTGAACATATTAACCCAAAAGAATCCATCATTGATGGAATCGGCATGTTCCTCCACGAAAACCCAGGTGTTTGCCGGGCCGGGAACCAAACAATCGGTCACCTTTTGATAAACACGATATTGCAAGGCCGGCTTCTTGTTTAAATAGGCAGCCGGAATGTTAGTGATTACGCTGTTCACCATATTATTCATTGAATAACTGCGTACGCGGGGTCCGAGGTCGCACTCGACCCGATCTCCCGGACATTTGTAAATACCTATCGAGCTGCTGGTGTAGGGCGAAAGTAATGCATACTTTGGATCGGCTAAAAAGGATGTGTTGATATTGTCGGTATTCCCGGGCGTCCAACTTTCAACTCCGGCCACCCAGGAATCGCCCGGGGCAACGGTCGCTTTATTAGGAGGGACAGTTTCGTCATGCTCGTCCGCATACACAATCCAGGCCATGGCCAATTGCTTTTCGTTGCCCAGGCATTGGGTTTGCAGTGCCTTCATCTTCGCCCGGGCGAGAGCTGGAAGGATCATGGACGCGAGAATCGCTACGATCGCGATAACGACCAGCAATTCAATCAGGGTGAATGCCGTGCGGCCTGCTGACCCGCTTTTTCGGGTGCCCATTCGGGATTTGGAATTCATATTACTGCTTAACCCGGTAGAACTTCTGTGCTCCAGACTTTGGAGTGGTATAAGGTGAAACGGCTCCCGGTATAGTGGTATAAACGCCCTGGACCTGGCCAGCCGCCTGCAATGTGCCCTGCGGCCAACTGAAGACCAGGTTTCCGGCTGAATTGGTGGTAGTGACCAATTCGCCCATGGTGGAGATATAGATGTTGTAGACGTTCGAAGCAGATAGCGCGCTATAGAAAACGGCCACGTCGCTCATATCCGCGTTCACGTTTGCCCAGGCGTTGTTGGGATCGCTTTCGGCCCAAGGCCAGCCGGTGCGGCCAAGGTAAAACGCATTGGTGTTGGAATGATTGCCGCCGGGAAATGCTGCATCCGTCGCTGATGGCAAAGCAGCACTGTCCACGGTCAAGGGAGAGCTATTGGTGCCCATGTAGATAGTGGCCTGGGTGCTGTTCAGTACCAGCGCGACGAAGTTCCAGCTCCCCACCGGTAGGGTCAACCCGGAGTTCCAGGTGTAGCCACCCCATTGATAGCCCAGAATGCCGCAGGTGTTGGTCGTGGCACCGACAACAACGTTGGTAATGCCAACAACTTCCAGACCGAAGGCGTCGCCGTAACCGCCGCCACTGTTCGGATCGCGATTAAACATCACGCCGTTGATGGTAGGAGCCGACGGGGTATTCACCCATCCGCAGATAGTCATCACATTGCTGTATCCCGGCAGGGCCGGCATGTTCACCCGTGCGAAGTGACCGTCGTTAGGAATAAACGTCGCGGTATGGCTGGAAGCGAAGCCTGCGAACGCCGCTCCATTGATGCCAAGCGTCATGTTCGTGGGATCCATCGCCGTGCCATCGTGACCATTGTAGACATCGTGATAGATCGTGCCGTTTGTTTCGCTCATCGGCCAATAGGCATACGGGAGATTGCCTAAAACGGCGCTGCCGTAGGTGCCTGGATTTGCGACCATGACATTGAGATTGGCAGTTGCAGAATTCGTCGAGCCCAGGCCGTTCGAGATCGTGACGAGGTAATCTCCAGCGTCAGTGGTTTGGACATTGGTGATGACCAAAGTCTGGTTTGTCTGACTGCCCAATGAGTTGGTGACACCACCGACAACGTGCTTCCATTGGTAATTAAACGGCGGCGTGCCGATAACGGTCACGCTCATCGTGAACAACGGTGAAGTCGCATACCGGATTCCGCTTAACGGTTGTGACGTGATGATCGGTGAGCTGGAAAGGAGCACGGTCAGGTTTTGCACCACGCTGGTCACAGCTACGCCGTAATAATTCGAGAATATCAGACTATAACTGCCTGAGTCAGCCGGGGTTGGACTGGGAAGAGTAAAGCTGCCGAAATTGGTGCCGAAACCAGAGCTGCCTGGGATATTCGTGCCGTTATCAAGCCATTGATACCAGCCATCCGCCGGATCCACATTCGCATAGGCGGTGAAGGTGACGGGGGTGCCGGAATAAACTACATTGGTGGGCGAAACGGAAGGCGGACCCACAATGTCGATGCCAACTGCCTCCGCCCAGGTCGTGGCAACTCGAATCGCATCGATCGCCACCGGCGCGTTCGAACCATGCATCCAAACGAGCAACTGATTCATGACAGGTATTTGTGTGAAACTATAGCTGACATCCCAAATCACGGTGGAGGGATCGACGTCAAGGGTGTCAGTGCTGACGTAGGTCCTTACATCTATTTGCGCGCTTCCGGAAGAAGAGGTGGTGATCCGGCCCACCAGCAACCCGCCGTTGACGTAAGGCGATCCATCAATATAACCCTCCACCTCCTGAAGTGGACCGTAAGCTAGAACCTTATACGGGCCACCGGAATCGCCCGGATGATTGGCGTATCCAGTCTGGCCCAACGTGCCATAGGAGATGTAAACGGTATCGCCAATGTCCGTGGAACCGTCTGCCGTCAAATAGCCTCCGCCGCCATTTGCAGCCACTGTCCGGGTAAAGCCAGCGCCGACGAAAGGCGAAGATGACGCATTACCTTGTGCAAATCCAATTCCTACCGCCGAATCATCCTGGCCATATCCGGCATACCACAATCCACGTTTGATGATCCGGGCACTGAAAAAGTTGGTGCTATTCGACCCGAAAGGGATCCGCGAGCCCGTCGCCAGGGTGCGAAATGCATAGGATGTGGAATCCCAGCCGTTGGTGTTTCCGCCCCGCAAAGTGAGTGCGCCCGTGGTGACCTTGCTCGAAGGCAACATCGGGTATACGTCTTCCATCCAGTCATAAACTTCAAAGAGCGGATCCACTATCAAGTTTATGTTGGTGGAGGGACTGACGCCCCAGGCCGGGCCCGCAAAACCAAAACTGGTGGTTCCGTTGACCACCCCTTTAAGGTTGGACACCGTATTGGTATTATTGTCCCAGAGCTCCCGGATAAGGAGGACAGCATGGGAATTGGCTACCATTGTAAAAATGAAAAGGGCGGCAATCGCGGTTGTTCGTTTCATGGGCTGTTTGTGTTGGACTCTGTTAACCATATCGCGCTCATGGAATTTGACATGTCATCAAAAGTAACGACGAGACCGCCGGCACTTGAGGAAGCTGTATGAATATCCCATATTATTGGCAAAAAAGCGAAAATACTGACGTTATTTTTGATCTACTGCCTGCGGCAAAAAAAACGGGCAAGGCGTTTCCGCCTTGCCCTTGAAGTTGACCCAGTCTCAGGCGCGACGACGGCGGGCGTAAAATGCCAGCACCGCAATGCCTGATCCGAACAATGCAGTCGTGGTCGGTTCGGGCACGACGGCAATCTGGTCGACATAGAACTCATCCACCGGCTGGTAGTTGGAGTTATAGGCAATGCCCAGGCTGAAATAATTAAGCCCGGCGTTCACAGCGTTTATCGTATAAGGAATAGTCGCCAGCTGCATATCCTGCCCGTTGGGTGCAAACCCCAAATCGATTGTGCTGCTCGGGAAAAAGAAACCAAAATTTCCGGAATAATTCAAAATGAGACCCAATTGGAAGTAGCCGCCGCCGCCGCTTTCATCGTCGGGTACCGTATAAACCATCTGCATCACGCCTGAGTAAGCCGTGGTCGTACCCGGCCCAAAGCCCGCTTCCGCGTTGAATGCGGCCAACGAACCCGGATCAACAGCGTGCATAAAACTCGGCAGATACGCCAATCCAGGAGAAAAGGCTACACCCGTGAAGTTGTTGATCCCCCAAGTGATACCCAGGGAACCGCTGTCACTCGTTCCCCCTGGTCCACTTTGATTGCCGCCACCGTTTATGGCGCTGGAATCCGAACTAAATGTTGTCGCCGGGCGGAAACCCACGGTAGAACCGTCATTGGGGGTCCATCCCGAAAAGTCGTTGGTGGTGGTGAACATTACCTGAGCTGAGACGGTCTGAATAGCCGCAGCCAAGGCAGTGATTGTTAGTAGTAGTGTTGGGTTCTTCATGAGTATTACCATTAACCACCATTAACAAAAAAACGCAAGTTCACCGTTGTCATCAAAATTAATGACAGGGTCCATAAACAACGGTTTCGCGACAATCTTACCGCGTTTACGTCCGTTGGTATTCAAATGACTTATCGGCAACTTTGGCTGAGACTAACGAAACCCGCCCAACCTCCCAGCCAGCGCCGGACCAGGACAAGGCGCCACATTCACCATCGAATTGCCGCTAAAATCAACTCCTTCAACCGAATAATCACGCGGTTTGCTGTTAGCGCTTCATCCATCAACAACACTTTGTCATCCGGCGTCGTTGCCTCGAGATCCAATCCTTCGATGTCCAGCCGCGCCTGTCCGGCCCCGCGTTTTAAACGCGACTTGCGTCGCGCATTTTCCACCAGGATACGCCGCATCACCTCCGCCGCCGCCCCAAAAAAGTGCGCCCGGTTCTCCCAGCTCTGGGCGTTGCTGTGCACCAGCCGCAGCCACGCCTCATGCACCAACGCCGTCGCCTGCAACGTCTGGCCCGCCGCCTCGTTCGCCATCCGGCTTGCCGCCAGTTTCCGCAATTCATCATAGACCAGCGGCAACAATTCCTCCGCCGCGTGGCCGTCGCCGTTCCGGATCGCCTGGAGCACTAACGTGATGCCATTCATTTCTGGCCTTCAATTGCGCAATTCTTTTGGCAGGGCCCGGGACACCCGCAGCTCCTGAACAAAACCCGCTCCCGCTCAAAGAGCTATTGCAAGTAGGCAGCGTTCACTTAGATTGCGCCCATGCATAAGCCCGTGATCGCCAGACCGCCCTGGCTTTTGGTGTGCATGCTTTTGGTTTTGGATTCCGCGCTTGCCACACAACCAACGCCTGGTTCACAACCGTTTCAAGACCTGACCAATCTTGCGCAATTGAGCCACGCTTCATCTTCCTACCCTGTCACCGATTATCGTTTTCATCTGGAAGGAGACGTCTGGTGGGTGAATCTCACGGAGGGAAAATTGGTTCTCCACGACGACACCGCAACGACGCAGATCGAGATGGATCTCTCCGGGCAGACAGTCTCCGCTGGCCAGCGGGTGCGCCTTGAGGGTGATGGCACCGTCGTCAAGTCGAGCGCCGGTTTTCGGCTCGGTGTCATCGGCCCCGTGGTGGATAACAACGGCGTACACGGCATGATAGAAAAGTCCGGCGTAGTTTTTTTGAAAGCCGGCCGGCAGCCAATGGTTGTCGATTGGTTTAATGGTGTGGAAAAAAGCGGGTTGGAAATCGAATACGAAGGTCCAGACCTCGCCCAAACAAAAATCCCGGACGATGCCCTGTTCCGCACCAATGACAGCGGCGGTTTTGTCAATGGACTGGATTTTAAATCATACGAAGCGCCCGGTGAGATATTGCCGGATTTTGCCGCCGAACCTTCCCGGAACTCTGGGGTGACCAACAATTTTGACATCGGCGTGGCGTACCGGGCAGACCATGTGGCCGTGCGGTTCAGCGGCTGGTTGCAGGTTCCACGCGACGGTTTATACACATTTCATGTCCGTTCGGATGATGGCAGCCAATTGTTCGTGGGCGAACCGTCTTTGCATCTTGCCGTCACTGGCTCCGCGGATTTTCCCGTCCCCCGCCCCATCGTCATCGGCCAAATCCTGAATGGTGACGGCGATTGCCAGTGGTCATCCATCGAGGGAACCGTCACCTTCGCCAATGAAACAACCGATGGATTAAAGCTCGAATTAAGTTCGGCCACCGGCCGCATGCGTGCGGAGATTTCGGACCACGCAGGTCTGTCACCCGCAGCCATGTTGAATCGGCGTATCCGCGCGACCGGAGTTTGTGAAACCGCCTTCACCACCGACGGCCAGAAAATCGCCGACACGCTTTTGATCTCAAGCAGCAGGAACATTGAATTCTTGGAAACCAATCGCGACCTTATCACGGGCACCAATCCCATGTCCTTGCCGACCCTGACGACTTGTGCCGAAGTGCATCACCTGAAGCGTGAAGAAGCCCAGCTCGGCTATCCCGTCAAAATACAGGGCGTCGTCACGTGTCTCCTCCCCGAACGCCAGGCATTCACCATCCAGGATTCCACGCGCGGACTGTATGTCGTGAACCTCTCCACCAACCATCCGTCCCTGCCACAGATCGGCGAATTTCTCGAAGTCGGCGGCACCACAGACCCAAGCCTTTTCGCGCCCATCGTGAACGCCAGTCACCTGGACACCCTCAGCGATGGCCACTTGCCCGAACCATTGCATCCCACCTGGGACCAATTGCTCAACGGCAGCCTGGATGCGCAATTCGTCGAGATCCAGGGCATCATCACCACGGTGGGCACCAATGGCGTGACACTGCTCACACGCGATGGCCGCATCAATCTCGAACTCCGCGTCGTAGGTATGCAACCGGAGAAGCTCGCCGATTATGAGGATGCACTCGTGCGGATACGCGGCTGCCTGCTCGCTTCGTGGGATTACGTCACGCACAAAGTCAAGATGGGCGAGATCCGCATCTATGGCGTGAGCCTTTCCGTGGACCAACCAGCGCCCGCTGACCTGTTCGCGATTCCCGCGAAGACCGCTGCTGAGCTTTTGTTGTTCGACCCACAGGCCGGTGTTTTTCAACGCGTGAAAGTGAGCGGCCAGATCCTCTACGTGCATGACCTGGAATATTTCATGACCGATGGCACCAGTGGCCTGCGCTTCATCGCCAAGAAACCGCTGGACCTGAAAGCCGGCGATGCCGTGGATGTTGTGGGCTTCCCTGAACTCAGCGGCGTCACCCCGATATTGCGCGAAGCGGTGGCGCGCAAAATAGGCACGACAAATTTGCCTGCAGCAAAAAATTTGTCTTCGGACGATTTGATCCATGCCGATTATGATGCAACCCTGGTGCGGGTCAAAGGAACGTTAAGCGGCATCCGGCAAACCGGCACTGAACAGATTTTGGAGATCCAGAACGGCGTCCGCACGTTCGTGGCACGGTTAGGCGGACACGATCCCACCTTGGATTCATTGCCGATCGGCAGCCTTCTCGAACTCACCGGAGTGTACGCCGGGCAAGGCGGCAACAAAGCCATCGGCCAGGACATCTCATCGTTCGAATTGTTCCTCAATTCCGCCGGCGACATCAAAGTCCTCGCGCGACCACCGTGGTGGACGCTGGAACGACTGCTGGTCATCGTTGGTGCGCTGGCCATCGTGCTGGTCATCACCGTGTTGTGGATCACGCAATTGCATCGCAAGGTCGAGGAACGCACCCGGCAATTGGAGGCACAGATCCGCGAGCGGCAGTTCGCCGAACAACAGCGCGCCATGGAACAGGAGCGCGCCCGCGTCGCGCAGGACCTGCACGATGAACTGGGTTCCGGCCTGACCGAGATCAGCATGTTGGTCACCGTGGGCAAGTCCGCTTCCGCTGTGGAAAACGACGCCGGCCAGCACCTCGAACAGATCGGCGAACGCGCCGACCAGATGGTGACCGCGCTGGATGAGATCGTCTGGGCGATGAACCCCAAGCACGATTCGCTCGCTTCGCTGGTCAGCTATTCCTGTTTGTATGCCGACCGGTTCCTGAAGCTGGCGAATATCGGTTGCCGCCTGAAAGGTGGTGTGGATATGCCCGACCGCATGGTAAGTTCCACCTATCGCCATGAGTTTTTTCTCGCGTTCAAGGAAGCGTTGACGAATGTAGTAAGGCATTCGGGCGCCACGGAAGTCCGGCTGGGCGTGCACATGATCGGCGAGCGTCTGCGCTTATCCATCGCCGATAATGGCGGCGGCCTGGCTGAAAACATTTCGAAAGAAGGCAGCGATGGACTGGTGAACATGCGCACGCGCCTGGAAAAAATGGGTGGCCGGTTTGAGATCGCCAGCAAACCGGGCCGCGGCACGACCCTGAGATTCTACATGCCGCTGAACTGAAATTTATGATCCGAGTTGGAATCGTCGAAGACAACAAGACCATCCGCGAAAGTCTGACCCACTTTGTGCAGACCGACGCCGAATGCCGATGCGTGTTCGCTTGCGCCAATGCCGAGGACGCCCTGCTCGAGATCCCCAAACACAAACCCGAAGTGGTGTTGATGGATATCCAGTTGCCGCGCCTCTCCGGCATCGAGTGCACCGCCCAGATCAAAAAGATTTTGCCGGCCGTCCAGATCATCATGGTGACGGTGTATGAGGATACCGAGCGCATCTCCGCCGCTCTGCGCGCCGGAGCTTGCGGGTATCTGTTGAAACGCTGCACCCCGGCGGAACTGGTGTCCGCCGTGCGCGAGGCCCGGGCCGGCGGCGTGCCCATGCCCCGTGAGATTGCCCGCAAAGTCATCGCGTCCTTCCAACAACCCGATGCCGTTGCCGCTGACATGGATGAGCTCCGCCCCAGCGAACGAAAGATTCTGGAATTGCTCGCGATGGGTCTCGCCAACAAGGAGATTGCCGACCGGCTCGGCCTCAGCAACGGCACCGTCCGCTGGCACCTGGAGAACATCTACGGCAAGCTGCACGTCCATTCCCGAACCGAAGCCGCCTTGAAATTCCGGTCCATCAAACCGGCCTAATCCGTCCCCGAGGTAGGGCGCGTCACTCCGCTGCGCGCCACCCCCGACGAAACCCTAAACCCGGAACAAGGAACTAGAAACTATCCACCCCCCCAAAGTGGTCGGAACTGGTCGGAATCAGTCAGGGACGAACCGCCGTCCATTTCCCTAAAAAAACGTGCCTTAAATATCCTTAAATAACCTTAGGTCGCGCTTGGCCCCAATCCAGTTTAGGAGAGCATTATCGTCATCAACGTCATAGTCACTTTTGCAATGATTTATCCTTTAGCTGGCTGGTGCTGGCTGGTGCTGCCTGAGGCCGTTTTTGCCTAACCAACTGATTCTGTGTTGTTTCCCCAAAAACACCCCGATTCGCCTTTTTGCCGTGGACTTCCAGTGGGGGGTGAGGCGATTGCCGAGCCGTCTGACCAACCGCATCCTGCAACCCGCAATCCGCAACCCGCATCATTTCCAAACAATATCAAAGAACAGAGCCGATTCCTCGGCAAAACAATTTACTTATACAATAAATGTCAAATTTTGTCAAATTGTATATGTTGAATCCCGCACGGCGGGACGAAGTCCCGGCGCGACGTCCCTTCATCAGACCCCAGCAAACCATAGCTGCGGAGCAGCCTCCGGTAGTAGCCCATAGCGCCGACTCTGGGTGGGGTGCCTCCTTACCCGCAAAAGCTCCGGCCAGGAGCGTAAGAAACCTCACTCGTAACAGCATCTCGCCGACTCGACCAGCGAGGCCGCCGGCAATGGATCATCGCGACGACGTCGGCAAGGTCGGGGACACGATCGATCCGATTAAATGGCTTAGACGCCGGAAACCCTGCTGGTCATGGCGTTCCTCTTGCGCTTGCCACGCTGGAGGCGTGCCAGACATTAGCCGGGGGTTGAGCGACCAGCGGGAGCGACACCCCCGGTCATTCGTTAAAACTCAACGCACCCAGACGGGGTGCCAGAAAAAACTGCGGCCCGGCGACACGACACGATGGCAATCCCCACCGACGACACCGGAATCTCGCCGACTCGACGCCGCCGCCACCGGCCAATAAATCATCCGCGACGACGCCAACCTCATGGACAGGATTGAGCCCAATTCCACAACCAAGCAACGAAGGAATAAAGCGGGAGGGGACTTTTACGCGGATTTCACGAACTGACGCGGATTGGCGTTACTCCGGTGCACGGGGAATATCCTACTAGAGCACATCAACAAAGATCATGGGCGCGAAAACGCGCAAAAAGCGTCAAAATCAACCTTCTCTTGTGACTTGTGTGCCTCTTTGCGGCTACAGAAAAAATCCCGACCGACGACACCGGAATCTCGCCGACTCAACCGGCGATGCCAGCGGCCAATGGCTCAACTCGAAACCCGAAACCCGAAACCCGAAACCCTCCAGTGGTGGGGCGAGACTCCGTCGAGCCCTAACCCCCCGTCGTTTGTCAGGCTAGCCACAAAGGGCGAGTAAGGGAATACTGTCCCTACAACACCGTATGATTTTGCGACGCCGCCAATTGTCCATCAGCCGATGGACCCGACCCGTTTGCGCCTTCACCCTGATAGAACTTCTGGTGGTCATCGCAATCATTGCGATTCTGGCGGCGATGTTGTTGCCGGCGCTGGCCTCGGCCAAATTCCGCGCGAAAGTGACCAACTGCACTTCGAATTACCGGCAGTGGGGCGTGGTGGCGAATCTGTACGCGAACGAAGATGAATCACAGCGCCTGCCCTCGTTCGCCATACCAAACACTTCGCACAATCCATGGGATGTATCCACGAATATGCTGCCGGCACTAGAGCCATTTCAACTAACGGTCCCCATGTGGTTTTGCCCGGCCCGCCCGAACGAATTTGAAGATTTGGAGGCTTCCACCGGAATCACAATCGCGACGATTGATGACCTGACCCTAGCATTTCGAAAACGCTACATTGGCGGCAAGTTTGCCGTTATATTCCATGCCTGGTGGGTGCCTCGCCCAGTCGGAGGAGATCCGCGTTATCCGTTTCCTTCTCCCGCAACCTCGGCTTCGCTGAACACAACGTGCCGGACCGATGACGGCTGGCCAATCCGGTTGACCGATACGATTGCTGGCACCCAACCTATCATCAGTGATTATTGCAATGCCCCTTCAGCGGTAACAAACCTTGATTCCGCCATGAATGGGCACTATTTCGCTGGCAGTGTCCGCTCCGTGAACACGGCGTTTTGCGATGGCCACGCGGAAACCCATTCTCACGGGGCCATTCTTTGGCAGTACTATGACATCCAACAGACTGCCTTTTATTGACCGGAACCGCCCTGACGTTTGTCAGGCTAGGCAACTTCCCGATTTGTGGAATGATAGGTTCAATAATCCGGAATCAACCTATGAAAACCCATGTCTCAATTTGTTCTTTATTTGCCGCCCTGACCCTGACCGGTCTCTCGGCAAAAGCTGACACTTATACCGGCCCCGGCGTTGCCGATGGCGGCGCTCCCGGCGATGGCGGCGCGATCAGCAGCGTGGTCATCACCAACGACGCGAACAACATCACGTTCACCATCAATTCCACCTCGGCGATGGCGTCTTACATTTTTTACGCAATCGAGATCCAGCATATCGGCCTGGCAGGTAGCGGTGATACCGGCTTGAACAATCCCTGGGGTCCGCACGTGGGCATCAGCACCGGTGAAAACGCGCTCATCAACACTTACGGCACCGGTTCCACGCCGCTCCTCTACAGTGGCGGCAGTTGGGTGCAGGGTTCAGGCGTGAACTATGCCGCTGGTGGCACCGGCTCCACTTTCGCCACCATCACGATGTCCCTCAGCAGCCTCGGCCTGGCCGCTGGTGATAGTTTTTACTTCGATGTGGTGTCCTCCTACACGAGCGGAACCCAGGCCGCCTATGGCGCACTGGATAACACCGGCTACCTCGCTGAATCGGATAACAGCTATCAACCCTGGCTCGGCTCCAATTTTTATGATTCGGCCACGGCTTCCGGCACCACCTTTGGCACGGATGCGACCAAATACACTGTTACGCCTGTTCCAGAACCAACCACACTGGCGCTGTTGGGCGCAGGATCATTTATTCTGTTCCTGCAGCGCCGTCGTGATGCGCGCTAAACGAATGATGTGATATCCGTCGTTCATGTCGTTTCGACGTGCAGGCCGATGAGAAGTATTTAGAAATCGTTACGACCATGAAAATTTTAAATTCGTTCTGCTCCGCCGTGGCCGCCTTTGCGCTGGCCACCGTATCCACCCAAGCCACCGTCTATACCGATGCCACCAACGATAGTTGGGGTGCGGCGGAAGTAGATATCAGCAGCGTCGTGGTCACCAATGACGGTAACAACGTCATCTTCAACATGATCCTGGCACAAGGCGCCACCAATGGGATCAGTTCCGGCGCGAATTATTTGTTCGGTATTCAGGTCGTCGGGGCACCGCAAGGCCAGACAAACATCAATGCCACCACCTCCGGCGTCACGGCCGGCAATCCCTGGGGCAAGCGCGTGGGTATCAGCAGCGGGATGAATTACTTTATCGGATGTTACCCTAATGGAACCGGCTACTCCGGCGGCGCGCAATTGTATCATTTCACAAATGGCTTTGGCTGGTCAGGGCAGATCGGTTCCACGGCCACCATCGTCGAGGTCACCAACCCGCCCATACCCTCTATCAAATTTTCGATACCACTCTCCGCGCTCGGCCTGGGTGTTGGCAGCAACTTCAATTTCGACGTATGGACCAGTTACGGCAGTCCCGGTGGACAGGGCGCGTACGACGCGCTCGATAGTTCCGTTCGCGCACCGGTCGCACCGTATACGCCAACCAATTACGATTCCGCCACTGCCGCTGGCTCAACCTTGAGTTCATACACTGTGTTGAGCGGTGTCGCCTACTCAGCACAGGTGACGTTCCAGTTGAATATGAGCGTGGCCATCCAACAAGGCTTATTCGACCCATCCTTCGGTGACTATGTCGAAGCCCGCGGTTCATTCGATGGCTGGCCTGTGGGCGATCATCTTGGTCTTCTGCTCACGAACGTTGTGGGCACCAGCAATTATGTCGGCGTACTGGTGACCAATTCCATCCCCCTGGGCGGTTCCGTGGATTATAAGTTCGTGATCGATAGTGGCACGCAGTGGGAGGGCAATGTCGGCCCGAACGGCGCCCAAAACCGCTCCTTCACCCTGACGAACATCTCGCAGACATTGCCTTATGTGTTTTGGAACAATGTGACGAACGCCAACCTGAACTTCCCTGTCCAGTTCACGGTGGATATGTCCGCGCAGAATGCCTACGGAAACTTTGTGCCGGGTAACGGCGATACGATTTATGTCAACGGCGATTGGGATTGGAACGGTGACGCATTGCAACTGGTCGCGACGGCAGACCCGTTGATCTATACCGGCACCGTGGCGCTCGCTTATTCGCCTGGCACAACCATCAATTATAAGTACGCGATGAACCAAGGCATCAATGCCAGCGATTGGGAAACCAATGGCGTGGGACCGAACGGCGCAAACAACCGGCAGTTCGTCCTGAATACGGCGACCAACCTCCCGACGGATTTCTTTAACAACATCAACAACTTTGGCGGTGTCTCGGTTAACAGCGTAACGGGTGGCGAAGTGTTCAACTGGACGGCCGGTCCGAATATCCGCCTCCAGAGCTCGACCAACCTGTTAAGTGGCTGGACCGACGTTCCCAACACGCAGGGACAAAGTGCTTATACCAATATGTTTAATGGTCCGATGCGGTTCTTCCGCCTGATCGGACCATAAACGAACATATTTTTCGACCGCAGATATCGTTGACGATTGCGCGTTTCAAATTAGAAAGAGAGTTTTAAGCTGCAGCGGCAACACCGTTACGCAGTCATGCGAATCATTGTGAGCTTGAGACTCTCAAAGTGGCTGGCCGTCTGCCTGGCGCTCTTCGTTCTGCGCGCCCGGGCAGATACTAATTTTATCGCAGGGGCGGATTGTTCCCTGCTCAAGTTTTTCGAAGATCGCGGCATCACCTACAAGGACAACGGCCAGACCGCCGATATGCTGGCCATCCTCAAGAACCATGGCTTGACCTGCGTACGGCTCCGGGTTTTCACCAGCAGCGCCGCACAGGCGAAGGCTGACCCTTACGACTTCACCAACAATCTCGCCTATACCCTGCCCCTGGCCATCCGCGTGAAAAACGCCGGACTGCAACTGCTGATCGATTTCCATTACTCCGATACCTGGGCAGACCCCGGCAATCAATCCATGCCCCTGGCATGGACGAACCAGCCCCTCGCCCAATTGACGGTCCTGTTGCGTGATTACAATAGTAACTGCATCGCCCTGCTCAAGGCCTCCAACGCCATGCCGGATTACGTCCAGATCGGCAATGAAATCACTGGCGGCATTCTCTGGCCGTATGGCCAGGTCCCCGGCAACGACGCAACAACGCAGTGGGCGCAATTCGGCCAGTTGATGAAAGCAGCCGTGCAGGGTATCACCAATGCCGCTGGCACCAATATGCCAAAAATCATCATCCACATCGATCGCGGCGGCGATTGGAACACCACGGAATGGTTCTTCGATAACGTGACCAGCCAGGGCATCCCGTTCGATATTATCGGCGAGAGTTACTACCCGTGGTGGCACGGCACGCTTTCCGACCTGAGCCATTGCCTGACCAACGCCGCCAAACGGTACAACCGGCCCGTCATTGTGGCTGAAACTGCTTTCCCCTGGAACAGCACCTATTGGACGACAAACATCATCGGATACACCGGGACTGTGACCGGCCAGGTCGCCTACGCCATCGCTCTTGCCCAGACCGTTAAAAATGTTCCCGGCGGCAAAGGCGCGGGGATTTTCTGGTGGGGCACGGAATACCAGCACAAGAGCGGCGTGAATGAAGCCGGCTTCAATACCGCTTCGTTTTTCGATGCCAGCGGCAACCTTCTTCCGGTCGCGGATGTTTTTGGGGCGATGGCTGCCCCCGTGTTGTTGGACGCCAGCGTGACCGGTCAAAATCTTGTTTTCCATTGGCCATTGAGCGGCGCAGGCATGTCCCTCACCACAACGACCAATCTCACCTCTGCACAAACATGGCTCATGGTAACCAACCAGGTCCAAAACACGGGAACGGTGTACAATGCAACCGTGCCGGTGGACGCCGTACCCAACCGTTTCTTCCGGTTAAAATCGAATTGAGTCCCATTGAAAATCTCTCAACATCAATCCATGCAAAAAAAGGCCGCTTCATTCTTTGCCCTGCTCGTCTTCACAATATTCTGTTTCGCCGGGATTGCTTTTCAGACATTCGGAAAGCCATCAGACAATTTATTTGATGACGGCTGGCGATTCATCCGCTCTGACGCCGCAGGGGCTCAAACTGCTGGATTCGATGATAGCGCCTGGGAATCCGTGTCCCTCCCCCACACCGCACACTTGGAAGCGCTGGTCACCGGCAAAAAGAATCCCCAATGGCAGGGCATTTGTTGGTACCGGAAAACTTTCGACCTGCCATCTTCTGCGACCGGCAAGAAAGTGTTCCTTCGGTTCGAAGGCGCTATGAATTCGGCTGAGATTTGGGTCAATGGCAAACCCGCCGGAAAATTCATGGGCGGATACCTGCCCTACGTCATGGATATTTCAGAGGTTGCCAATCCCGGCACCACCAATCTTGTCGCCGTCAGGTTGGATAATACAGACAATCCCCTCACCGGCCCCAAACCTCTTGCCGACCTCGATTTCAACCTCTACAGCGGACTCTATCGCGATGCGGAATTGATCATCCAGGACAAGCTTCACATCACGGACTCCCTCCTCGCGAACAAGGTCGCCGGCGGTGGTCTGTTCGTTACGTTCCCTACTGTCTCACAATCCCACGCAACGGTGAATGTGCAGACCCACGTCCAAAACTCCTCAGATTTGTCCCGTCATTTTCTTGTTCGAACCACCCTGCTGGACGCGAAAGGTCACAAGGTCGTTTCGGTTGATTCACCTTTGGAAGATTTTTCCGCCGGTTCGGATGGAGAAGTCTCTCAACAGATCGAAGTAAAAAATCCAAAGCTGTGGTCACCTCAATCTCCAATTCTATACACCGTCCGTTCGGAAATCATTGAAAGTGCCAAAACCGTGGATTCAGCTCAAACCCGCATTGGCATTCGCCGGATTGAGATCACCAGGGATGGGTTTTCTATCAACGGCGAGAAAATGTTTCTGCGCGGCGCCAACCGGCACCAGGAATATCCTTACCTCGGCAATGCGCTCTCCGATGCCGCGCAGTACCGCGACGCCCTCAAGATCAAAGAAGCCGGTTTTGATTACGTCCGCTGCTCGCATTACCCCCCCTCTCCCGCGTTCCTCGATGCCTGTGACGAACTCGGCATCGTGGTGATGGATAGCCTTATGGGCTGGCAATATTTCAATCGCGACCCCGCTTTCACCGATCTGAAACTGCGCGAGTGCCGCGAAATGATCCGGCGCGACCGCAATCATCCGTGCATTATCATGTGGGAGGTTTCGCTGAACGAAAGTGACATGCCCAAGGCATTCATCACCAGCGCCGATGCCGTCGCGCATGAAGAATTTCCGGGCGACCAATGTTTCACCTCAGGTTGGAAAAAAGGATACGACGTTTTCATGCAGGCACGACAACACGGCGGTTGTGTGGGCGTGACCAACCTGCCCTGCGTAATCAGCGAGTACGGCGATTGGGAATATTTCGCGCAGAACGCCGGCTTCGAACAGGATAAATGGAAAGACCTCAAGCCTGCTGACCGGAACAGCCGCCAATTGCGGGGCGATGGCGAAGTGCGCTTGCTCCAACAGGCGATGAATTTCCAGGAAGCGCACAACGACAATCTCAAGACCACGGCTTTTGGTGACAGTATCTGGGTGATGTTCGATTATAACCGCGGGTACGCCGATGATATTGAATCCTCCGGCGTCATGGATATTTTCCGCCTGCCGAAATTCAGTTATTGGTTTTTCCGCAGCCAGCGCGACCCGGATGAATTGATAGCCGGGAATCCCATCGGCCCTGTTATCTTCATCGCCAATTATTGGACCGCGGATTCGCCCCTCGAAGTCCGTGTCTTCAGCGATTGCGACGAGATCGCGTTATATCTGAACGGAAAACTCGTGGAACGCCGCCATCCCGATGTTGGTCGCGCCTGCACTAACCTGAAACACCCGCCGTTCACTTTCAAACTGGACCATTTTGAACCAGGTGAATTGCGTGCTGTCGGTTATCTCCACGGACACGAAGCGGGCAGCTTTACGCGCCGCACACCGAGTAACGTCATCAAGCTCGATTTGCAAGTGGACGTTAGCGGCAAAAAAATTACCACCGCTGGTAAGGATGTTATGTTTTGCCACGCCAGTCTTCAAGACAACAACGACGCCATTGCGCCTGGCGCAAATGCGCCAATCTTCTTTGGGGCAACCGGCGATGTCCGATTGGTGGGCGAAAACCCCGCCACCGCCGAGGCAGGCATCGCTTCGGTCCTTGTAGAAACCTCCGGCGCAAAAAATCCCGGCGCCCTATTCGCGATTGCTTTGGTCAAAGAAGAAAATCAGGTCAGGATTTTATCCAGTGCGCTGTCCCCCACTGGCGGCCACGTGCCAAACTATGTCATCCGCTACACAACGGACGGCTCTGAGCCCACTGTTCAATCGCCGGTTTATTCCAGGCCGATCACAAATCCTGGCCGGATAAAAGCCGCCGTCTTTGTTGGCGGGTCGCTCATTGTGGCACGGGCCGATTAATTCCATTTCACGCCTTCAAATTTAAAAATACTGGCTGTCGGGCCATCTTGTCATAACGTGACAAGCAGTCTAATCTGCCGGTTCAAATCGCTCACCGGCTTTTTGTCGTGTCATCGTGAAAACAATAATCATTGCCATTGGGGGCAACTCACTCATCAAGGATGCCCGGCACATGAGTGTGCCCGACCAGTACGCCGCTGTGGTCGAAACCGCGCGTCATATCAGCAACCTGATCGAACGCGGCCATCGCATCGTGATCACGCACGGCAACGGACCGCAGGTGGGTTTCATCCTGTTGCGCAGCGAACATTCGCGCGGCACGCTCCACGAAGTGCCGCTCGATTCCATCGTGGCCGATACGCAGGGTGCGCTGGGCTATCAGATCCAGCAGGCGCTTGAAAATGAACTCCTTAAGCGCGGCTTGAAAAATCCCGTGGCGACGATCGTGACCCAGACTTTGGTGGATCGCAACGACCCCGCGTTTGCCAAACCCAGCAAGCCCATCGGCGAATTCTATACGCAAGCGCAGGCGGAAGACCGGATGCGCGTGGAGAAATGGATAATGGTCGAAGACGCGGGGCGCGGCTGGCGTCGCGTGGTGGCTTCGCCAAAACCCGTGCGCATCATCGAGTCAGAAATCATTCAGAGCCTCGCCGAAGACGGTTGCGTCGTCATCGCCGCCGGCGGCGGCGGAATCCCGGTGGTCGCTGATGCGGCTGGAAATCTAAAAGGCGCGGCGGCCGTCATCGACAAAGACCTCGCCTCCGCCGTGCTCGCTGCGCAGATCAACGCGGACGTGCTCGTGATCTCCACCTCCGTGGAAAAAGTTTGTTTGAATTTCGGCAAACCCGGCCAGCGTGCGTTGGATTCGATGACGGTGGCCGAAGCCCGGCAATATATCGCCGAAGGCCATTTTCAAGCCGGCTCGATGCTTCCAAAGATTGAAGCCTGTGTCCGTTTCATTGAGCAAGGCGGCCGGGAAGCCATTATCACCTGCCCGGAAAAACTTTCGGCCGCGCTCGAAGGTCACACCGGCACACGGATTTTGCCCTAGCCAGAAAATTTTTCTGTAGTGGGAGAGACGGCAAAGCCCTCCTTCCCCAGCCGTTGGCGCAACTCAGCAATGTGTGCGACGTCGCGCGTTTCCACGACACAATGGACGCTGACCGTGGCGATATCGTCGCTGCAAAACGCCCGGTCGTGCGTGATTTCAATGATACTCGCGCCCACCTCGGCGATGAGTCCGGCAAAACGCGCCAGCCCGCCCGGCCGGTCGCTGATGTTTGCCGTAAAGCGATAAAGCCGTCCGTCGGAAACCAATCCCCGCTCGAGCACACGCCCCAGGATCGGCGTATCAATATTCCCGCCGCTCAACGGCAGCACGACATTTTTCCCCCTCAATTCCGGCAGCAATCCCGCCAGACAAGCCGCGAGCGGAACGGCTCCGGCGCCTTCCACCACGGATTTTTCCAACTCCAGCAAACGCAGGATGGCCAGCGCAATATCGTGTTCATCCACCAATATCGTCTTGTCCACGAGGTCGCGCGCGATGCGAAAGGCGTTCTCGCCCACCTGCGCCACGCTCAGCCCGTCCGCAAGTGTTGGCTTGATATTAATGTGTACCGGATGGCCAGCGCGCATCGCCGCAGCAAAAGCATCGGCATTTTTGGGTTCAACCCCGATGATCTTTATCTTCGGCTTCAGCTTCTTCAACGCCAGTGCGACTCCCGCGATCAATCCCGCCCCGCCGATCGGCACAATCACAGCATCCACGTCAGGAACTTGCGCGGCGATCTCCAAACCCAGTGTGCCCTGGCCGGCGATGATGTGGGGATGATCGTAACCGTTGATGTAAGTCAGATCTTTTTCAGCGGAGATTTTGTCGGCTTGCGAGCGGGCTTCCATCAGGTCCGCTCCATATAAAACAACGTTTGCTCCCAGCCGCCGGCAATTGCTCACCTTTGTCAGCGGCGCGAAACGCGGCATCACGACCGTCACCGGGATTTTGAGCAGTTGGCCGTGGTACGCGAGGCCAAGCGCGTGATTGCCGGCCGACGCCGCAATGACACCGCGCTTCCTCTTTTCCGGCGGAAGCAGCGCCAGCGCGTTACGCGCGCCACGTTCCTTGAAGCTGCCGGTGCGCTGCAAATATTCCAGTTTGCAGAAAATGTTCATGCCCGTCGCCTCGGAAAGCGCGATCGAAGGCGGACAGGGAGATTGATAGACGTGCCCGACGATCCGTTTGGCTGCCGCCTGGATGTCCCGAAAGGTGACCGACATGTAATCACTAACCACTGTGAGGCGCGCCTTGTCAATCGCAGACAACCCGCCAAACAAATTGTGCGCTTCGATTAGCAAAAAACGTCCAGCAAACACCAAAAGCCGTGTTGTCTCCCGCCACCCTCCTGCGAAACTAAAGTGACCAGAAATACAGCAAGATCAGGGCATGAAAAAAAGTAACGGAATACTACTTACCGACGCCCAGCTTCGGGCGGAACTCGATCGGTGCGTCTATTGCGAGGATAAACCCTGTCAGCAAGCCTGCCCCGCCCATTGCTCGCCGGCGGATTTTATCATGGCCGCGCGCGTCGGCGAAAAGTCCGACTTGCGCCGTTCGGCGGCGATGATCATGGGGTCAAACCCGCTGGGCTGGGTGTGTGGTGTCGTCTGCCCGGATTATTTCTGCATGAAGGCGTGTTCGCGCCGCACGTTTGACCGCCCGATCCAAATCCCCGCAGTTCAAGCCGCCGTTGTTAAGCGTGGCTACAAAGCCGGGATGCCCAAATTCCAGTGCGCTGAGCCGAACGGTAAATCGGTCGCCATCATCGGCACTGGCCCGGCTGGTTTGGGTGCTGCAAGTGTGCTGGCGCAGCGCGGCTACCAGGTCGCGATCTACGAACAACAGAAGCGTGCCGGCGGAATGATGCAACTCATCCCAGACTTCCGTCTGGATAAAAAAGTCGTTCGTGCCGACATCGATTTCCTCAAAAGCCTGGGCGACGTAGATTTCAAATACGGCCAGACGGTGGCCAGCTCAGAGGAGCTATTGGCCAAGCATAGTGCCGTTATCGTATGCGTGGGCTTGTCAGAGCCCATCAAACTGAACATTCCAGGCGAAGAATTCGCGCTGTCGTGGCAGTCGTTTCTGGAAAAACCAGCGCAGCTCAAACTCAAAGGCAAAAAGGTCGCCGTGCTTGGCGGTGGTGCCGTGGCGGCGGATTGCGCGGCGACGGCCTCGCGCCTCGGCGCAGCTTCGGTTGAATTGGTTTATCGCCGTCGGCAGCAGGATATGCCGCTCACGCAATATGAGCGCGACATGCTCCTCGAAAATGGTGTCGAAATCACCAGTTGTTCAAAGCCGCTGGCAGTTATTCATAAAGGCAGTCGTGTCACCGGCCTTCGCATCGCGCGGATGATGTTGCCTGCCGGCAAAGCGTCGCGACCGGAGAATTTCGTCGTCAGCCAAAAGGAATCACCCATCTTCCGCGAATTTGACCTCGTGATTTCTGCCATCGGCAGCCGGCCCAGGCTGCCGGTCACGAAAAGTAAGGGCGTTTTCTACGCGGGCGACATGTTGCTCGGTGCGGCAACCGTCGTGGAGTCTGTCGCCAGCGGCAAGAACGCCGCGCTCGAAGCGGACGCCTTCATCCATGGCGAATTGCGGCCAAAGTTCAAGAACCGTGCAAAAAGTCGCGTCATTCTGGCCGGCGTGCCTCTGCGCCCCGTTCCGCTGGAAGCCGATTTCTTCGGGCGCCAGATTCTCTCGCCGTTCCTGCTCTCCGCCGCGCCGCACTCGGACGGTTATGAGCAGATGCGCAAGGCCTACGAGCGGGGCTGGTCCGGCGGCGTGATGAAGACCTCGTTCGACAACGTGCCGATCCACATCCCCGCCGCGTACATGTTTGCGCTCACACGCTCAACTTACGGCAATTGTGACAATGTTTCCGGCCATCCACTCGACCGCGTCTGCCGCGAAGTAGCGCGGCTCGTGAAAGAATTTCCCGACCGCCTGACGCTCGCCTCAACCGGCGGACCGGTCACCGGTCGTGATGCGGAGGACAAAGCCGTCTGGCAATCCAACACCCGCAAGTTGCAAAACTCCGGCGCGATGGGGGTCGAATACAGTCTTTCCTGTCCACAAGGCGGCGACGGCACGGACGGTGACGTGGTTTCACAAAACGCTGAATTGACCGCCAAAATCATTGATTGGGTCATGGAAGCCAGCGACGACAACAACCCGAAGCTATTCAAGCTCACCGCAGCCGTCACCGCGATTCAGCCCATCATCAAAGCGATCCAGGAAGTTTTCGCCCGTTACCCGAACAAGCAGGCCGGCGTCACGCTCGCCAACAGTTTTCCCGCTCTCGCGTTTCGCAAGGCTGCCCGTCGTCGCTGGGAGGAAGGCGTCGTCATCGGCATGTCGGGCGAAGGCGTTTTGCCGATCAGCAATCTTACGCTGGCGAAAGTTTCCAGCACGGGCATAGCCGTTTCCGGCAATGGCGGCGCGATGACCTACAAGGACGCCGCCAACTTCCTCGCCCTCGGCGCACAGACCGTCCAGTTCTGCACCGTTGTCATGAAGTATGGCCTCGGCTACGTGGACGAACTTCATTCCGGCCTTAGCTATCTGCTTGAGGAACGCGGCTTTCGCTCGGTGAAGGAGCTCATCGGGTCGGCGTTGCCCAATCCGATCACCGATTTCGGGGCTCTGTCACCGAAGAAAAAACTTCCGCAAGTCGTCGCCGAACTCTGTCAGCATTGCGGCAACTGTGCGCGTTGTCCGTATCAGGCCATCGAACTCAACAGTCGCGGCGTGCCGACGTTTGATGCAAGCCACTGTGTCGGCTGCTCGCTCTGCGCGCAAAAATGTTTTGCCGGGGCGATCTCCATGCGTGATCGCACCCAGGCGGAACTCGCCGCGCTTTCGGAATCCTGATTTATGTCACGTCCACTCCTCATCGAAAACGGCACGATTCTCTCCACGGGAGGCAAACCGTTTGTGCTGCGTGACCACTCTGTCCTCATCGAGAACGGATTCATCACACGCGTCGCGCCGAAGATGAAATTTACCCATTTCAAGGGAAAACGCATCGATGCCACCGGCAAAGTGGTGATGCCCGGCCTGATCAACGCGCACAATCATTTCTACAGCACATTTGCGCGTGGACTGACCAAAGCAAAGCCCTCGCAAGACTTCAACGGCGTGCTGAAAAATCTCTGGTGGCGGCTGGATCGCGCGCTAACGACGGAGGATTGCTACTATAGCGCGTTGATCGCGATGCTGGATTCCATTCGTCACGGCACGACAACGATCATCGATCATCACGCCAGCCCGAATGCCGCAGTCGGTTCGCTCGGCCAAATCGCCCGCGCGGCAAAAGAGACCGGGTTGCGCGCCTGTCTGTGCTACGAGGTTTCCGACCGTGATGGTGCAAAGGTCGCCCATCAAGGGCTCGCCGAGAACGCCTGGTTCATTGACCAATGTTGGCGGGAGCAGGATCCGCAAATCCAGGCGCTCTTTGGCCTGCACGCCTCATTCACGATCTCCGACGCCACGATGGAGAAGGCGGCCGCGTTCGGTCATGCACTGCAAACCGGCTTTCACATCCACGTTGCCGAAGCGCAGAGCGATCAGGATTGGGCGCTGCGGCACTGCGGCAAACGCGTGGTTGAACGGTTGAAGCAATTTGAGATCCTCGGCCCGCGCTCCATCGCCGCGCATTGTATCCACGTCAGCCACCGCGAAATGGATTTGCTGGCAGAGACCGGGACCGCCGTCGTCCACAATCCGCAATCGAACCTCAACAACGCGGTCGGCATCGCCCACGTCATCGAAATGAAAAAACGCGGCGTGTTGCTTGGCCTGGGCACCGATGCGATGACCACGAACATGCTCGAAGAATTGCGCGTCTCGCTCTGGGCACAACATCTCGGCAGCGACAATCCTTCGGTGGGCTTTGGGGAAGTGACGAACGCGCTCTTTTCTGCGAATGCCGGTATTGCGGCGCGGTGTTTTGGCCTGCGTTTCGGCGAGATCGGCAAAGGCGCGGCCGCCGACATCGCGATTTTTGATTACGACCCGCCCACCCCGCTCGATGACACGAACCTGTTCGGCCATCTCGTGTTCGGCCTCTCGCAGGCCACTGCGGATACAACCATCGTCGGCGGCCGCGTGTTGATGGAAAACAGGAAACTGACCCTGAACCTCGACGAGGCGCAGGCGAATGCCCGCGCCCGCGAGCTGGCCAAAAATTTATGGAAAAGAATGTAACGATGAAAACGAAAACCAGGAAGCAAACGACCCCAGTCACCTACAAACTGATTCAAAAGCGCGCCAAGGCGATGGAGAAGGATACCACCCGCTTTCTCGCTGACCTCGTGCGCACCCAATCTTTCTCCTCGAAGGAAAAGAACGTCATCGCCGTCATCAAAAAAGAGATGCAGGCCATCGGCTTCGACGGCATTAGCATCGACGGCCTCGGCAATATCATCGGGCGCATCGGCAAGGGCAAACGCGTCATAGCGTTCGATGGACACGTGGATACGGTCTATCCCGGCGACCTGTCGGCCTGGAAGTTCGATCCGTTCAAGCCCTTCGTGAAGGCCGGGAAGATTTGGGGTCGCGGCACGGTGGACCAGAAAGGCGGCGTCGCCACGATGATCCACGCCGGCAAGCTCATCAAGGAGCTTGGCTTGAATGATCAGTTCACCGTTTTGTTCACGGCCACGGTGATGGAAGAGGATTGCGACGGGTTGTGCTGGCAATATCTGCTCAACGTCGAGAAGTTGAAACCCGAACTCGTCGTCATCACTGAGCCGACGAACATGAACATCTATCGCGGCCATCGCGGTCGTATGGAGATCCGGGTCGAAGTGAAGGGCAAGAGCTGTCACGGCTCCGCGCCGGAGCGTGGCGACAACGCCATCTACAAGATCGCCCGGATCGCGCTCGAGATTGAAAAGCTCAACAAACGTCTTAAGGGCGACGCGTTCCTCGGCAAAGGCACCGTCACCATTTCGGAAGTGAAATCGTCGTCGCCGTCATTGTGTGCGGTGGCTGACGAAGCGGGCATTCATTTGGATCGCCGGCTCACTCACGGCGAAACGAAGGCCAGCGCCATCGCCGAGGTGAAGGATGCCTGCAAGCGCGCCGGTTACCCGGATGCAAAAGTTTACGTGCTCACCTACAGCGAGGCCGCGTACACGGGCAAAGTTTATCCGACCGAAAAATATTATCCAACCTGGGCGCTCGCCGAGAAGTCCCCGTATCTCAAGAACGCCGTGGCGGCCTATGCAGGCGTGCTCGGCAAACAACCGCTCGTGGACAAATGGACCTTCAGCACGAACGGAATCGCCACGATGGGCATGAAAGGCATTCCCACGTTCGGCCTCGGGCCCGGCAATGAAATCTATGCCCACGCGGCGAATGAGGCTTGCCCGGTCAAGCATTTGAGCGGCGCCGTAGCGTTCTACGCTGCGCTCGTCGCAAAGTTGAATGGAAAAGTTTAAATGACCAGGTTCGTTTACCAATGCAGCAATTGCGGGAAGCAGTACCAGCGTGATGAGGTACGCTACCTTTGTCCGCTCTGTGCACGCGACTATCGCCCCGGCATGCCGCTGGTCGGCGTGCTGTCGGCGCAGTTCGATTACGGCGCTATTCGCAAAAAATTCCGGAAAGATAAACCCGATTGGAATCTGTTCTCCGCCGTGGAGGAGAAATTTTATCCGCCGATTCCGGTCGGCAACACGCCGTTCTTCCAGTCTGCGGCGCTCGGACACGAACTTGGTTTTGACAACGTCTGGATCAAGAACGACGGGCTGAATCCCAGCGCATCGCTCAAGGACCGCGCGTCGTTCCTCGTCGTGGCCGAGGCGAACCGGTTGAAAGAGAAAACAATCGTCGCCGCCTCCACCGGCAATGCCGCCAGCGCCCTCGCTGCGGTTTGCGCTGCCGCCGGCAAACGGGCGTTGATCTTCGTCCCGGAAAACGCGCCCACAGCCAAGCTGGTGCAGATGATACTTTACGGCGCTACCGTCGTTCCCGTGCGCGGAACATATGACGACGCTTTCCGTATCTCGCTCGAATACACCGCCAAACGCGGCGGGCTGAATCGCAATACCGCGTATCATCCCCTCACGATTGAAGGCAAGAAAACCGTTGGGTTGGAAATCCTGTCGCAGAACCATTGGCGCGTGCCGGATGCGATTCTTGTCCCCACCGGCGATGGCGTCATCATCAGTGGCGTCTATAAGGCGTTTTATGACCTGAAGGCTGCTGGTCTGATTTCACGGTTGCCGCGACTCGTGTGCGTGCAAGCCGAGAAATCCAACGCCATCCACCATTACGTGGAATCCGGCATTTATAAGAATGCCGCGCACCCCGCCACGGTCGCGGATTCTATTTCGGTTTCAATCCCCTCGAACGCGCACATGGCGCGCAAAGCGATTCTTGAAAGCGGCGGGTTTTCTCTCACGGTCAGCGACGAAGAAATTCTACAGGCCCAGGGCGTGCTCGCCGCAAAGACGGGCATCTTTGCGGAACCGGCCAGTTCGGCGACGGTCGCCGCGCTCAAGAAACTGCGCGGCTTAAAACAGCTTGGCCGCCGGGAACAGATCGTCCTGCTCATCACCGGTCACGGACTCAAGGACGTCGAGTCCGCGATGCGGAACATTCAGTTGCCGAGGGCAGTCGAGCCAACCCTGTCCGGGGTCGAGGCAGCCCTGAAAACACGGGCAAAGAAAGGAGCGCGCGGATCGTGAAGCCGGAAACCAAATGCTGGCGCAACGATGCCTACGCCAAGGTCACGGGCAAGGCGAAGTTCACCGACGACTTGAAGTTCGCCAACGTGCTTCATGCCGCCCCGGTGTATTCCGATTTCGTTCACGCGCGGATTCTTTCGATCGAGACCAGCGCTGCGGAGAATATTCCCGGCGTAATCCGCGTGCTGACAGCGAAGGATGTCCCGGGCGAGAACCGTTTCGGCCAGATCATCCGCGACTATCGCATCTTCGCTGACGACAAGATCCGTTACCACGGCGATGTCGTGGCCCTCATTGTTGCTGAGACGCGGGAAATCGCCATACACGCGGCACAGTTAGTGAAGGTAAAGGGCGAATCGCTGCCCCCCGTGCTGGATCCCGAGGCGGCGATGCTGCCCGGCGCACCGCTCGTTCACGAGAATCACGGTTCGAATATTGTTAACACCCATGTCGTCCGGCGCGGCAACGTTGAGGCAGGTTTTTCGCACGCAGATTTTATCATCGAGGAAAAATTTCAGACGCAGACCATCGAACACGCCTACATGGAGACCGAGGCGGCAGTGTGTGTGCCGCGCTCTACGGATGGGGTCATCGAAGTTTATGGCAGCATGCAGCACCCGTTCAGCACGCGACGTTTTGTGGCAGCGTGCCTTGGCGTAACGCTGTCCGAAGTCGAAGTCATCGGCACGCCGATGGGCGGCGGCTTCGGCGGCAAGGACGACACAGCGGCAATTGTCTGCGCACGCGTGGCACTCGCAGCCAAGTTGCTCGGTCGCCCGGTGAAGATGGTTTATCGCCGCGATTGGTCCATGCGCGAGAGCTACAAGCGCCATCCTTATCGTGTGTCATACAAGATGGGCGTGACGAAGGCGGGCCGTATCACTGCGGTGCAATGTCGCATCGTCGCGGACGGCGGCGCGTATTGTTCGGTCACGCCGTGGGTCACCTGGCGTTCGACTGTCCAATGTTGCGGGCCTTACGTCGTCGAGAATGTCCACTGCGACACGTTCGGCGTTTATACAAATAACGTTGTCGCCGGTGCGATGCGCGGCTTTGGTTCGCCGCAAATAAACTTTGTCATCGAACAGGTCGTGGAAATGGCCGCGGCAAAGATCGGCATTTCAGGGATAGAATTTCGCCGTCGCAACATGGTCCGCCAGGGCAGCACCACTATCACGGGCCAAAAACTAGACGGCCACAAGGTCGCGATGGAACAGGTACTTGATACCGTACTGCGCGAAATTGATTACGAAAAGAAACTTGCCCGCTGCGCACACGGCAAAGCCGACAGTGACGAACTCTACGGCATCGGCCTCGCGATGAGTTATCGCGGAGTGAGTCTTGGTGCAGAAGGCGTGGATTTCTGCGCGGCCATCATCAACGCCCAGCCGGATGGTTCAATCCTGCTTGAAACCGGCATGCACGAGAACGGTCAAGGCGTGGAATCAGCGATGTGTTTGATCTGCGCGGAAGAACTGGGAGTGGACGTAAACCGCATTCGCTATCGCCGTTCTTCGACCTCAAATATCCCTGACAGCGGCACAACGGTTGCCTCGCGCGGCACGATCATGGGCGGTGGTGCGACGGCGCTGGCTGCGCGTGAGTTGAAAAGGAAAATCGCGGAGGCGTTTTGCGACAAGCTGCATTGCGCGTCAGATGAAGTCCGATTCAGAGATGATTTTATTTGCGGCAAGTCGGACGCAGACCGGATTCCCTTCGCTGACGCAATGCGGCAGATGTGGGCGATGCAGAAGTTTCCATTTTCGCTCGGTACATTCAAAGCTCCACGCGTAAGTTGGGACGAGCACACCGGCCAGGGCGATGCATATTTCACCTGGGTTTATGGTTGCCAGTCAGTTGAGCTGACAGTGAACAAAAAATCCGGCAAAGTGAAGCTGCTCAACGCTGTCGCCTCGCACGATGTGGGCCGTGCGGTAAATCCAGAGATGGTGCGCGGACAAATATACGGCGGCATGGCGATGAGCGCCGGCTACGCATTGCACGAAGAAGTGAAAGCGCCCGGCGGCAGGATGACTACCCTCAACCTGAACACCTACCGGATTCCGCGTTCGATGGATATCCCGGAAATGAAGGTGATCATCGTCGAGAATCCTGATCCGGTATCGCCAACGGGTGCGAAAAGCATCGGCGAGCCGGCTAATGAACTTCTTGCGCCAGCGATTGCGAACGCGGTTTTCAATGCGACGGGCGTGCGGCATTTCTCGTCGCCGATCAAGTCGGGAGCGCTACCTGAGTCGACTGCTTGTGAGGAGGGCTGCAAATGAAGCTCTTCGTCAACCACAAGGAAATCGAAGTCCCGGCGAGTGCGCTGCAGAAGCGCATCGTGGAGTTTCTGCGCGAGGACCTCGACCTTACTGGGGCGAAGAACGCCTGCGACATCGGCGCGTGCGGCGCATGCACCATTCTTGTGAATAACGAGCCGATGCGGATCTGCATAAAGCTCGTGAAGGATTTTGCCGGCGCACACATTCTTACCATCGAGGGAATCGCCGCGCCGGACGGAACGCTGCACCCGCTGCAGCAGGCGTTCGTGGATTGCGGCGCGATCCAATGCGGCTACTGCACGCCGGGCATGGTGCTCACGGCGCATGCATTTTTGCTGAAAAATCCGAGCCCTACGCGCGACCAGATTCGTCAGGCGATTTTCAAAAATCTCTGCCGCTGCACAGGTTACCAGCAGATCATTGATGCGATTGAGAAGGCCGCACCGCATTACCGGGGTGAGAAGCCCGACTTTCACGCCGATTCAAGATCTATAGGAACTAAAGCGGTCTAAAGCTCGATTGGCACACAGATAATTTAACAATGAAGACGATCAAGAAACAACTCGCTGCACTCTCAAAATTAAAGGCTACGGCTTACGACAAAGATTTCCTGCTCACATGGGAAAAGTCCGACGCCGATATCCACGCGCTGGCGCTCGTCGCCGAATGCCTGTCCGAATTGCACAAGGCACGGAAGCCGTTTCGCGTGTTTGACACTGGACTGGCCATTTCCATTTTCCGCGATAACTCCACGCGTACTCGCTTCAGTTTTGCGTCGGCGGCCAACGCGTTAGGCCTTGGCCTCGCGGATTTGGACGAGGGGAAATCACAGATCGCCCACGGCGAGACGGTGCGCGAGACAGCGAACATGATCTCCTTCATGGCGGAAGTTATCGGCATCCGCGATGATATGTATCTCGGCGAGGGAAATAAATATATGCGCGAAGTCTCCACCGCCGTGCAGGAAGGGTTCGAACAAGGTGTGCTTCATCAACGGCCCAACGTGATCAATCTGCAATGCGATATCGATCACCCTACCCAGGCGATGGCTGATTTGGTTCACTTGAAACAGCATTTCGGTTCGCTGGAAAACCTGCGCGGCAAAAGGATCGCGATGAGCTGGGCCTATTCACCGAGTTACGGCAAACCACTATCCGTGCCGCAGGGCATCATTGGCTTGATGACACGGTTCGGCATGAACGTGACACTGGCACATCCGGAGGGCTACGGCTTGATTCCCGACGTGGTGGAACTGGCCGGCCGCAATGCAAAGAAAAGTGGCGGCTCGTTTCAAGTGGTCAACAGCATGGAGGAGTCGTTCCGCGATGCGGACATCGTCTATCCCAAATCCTGGGCGCCCTTTAACGTGATGCAACGCCGCACTCCGCTGTTGCAGAAAAGTGACCACGAAGGACTCAAGGTCCTGGAGAAAGAATGTCTCGCAAACAACGCCCGTTTCAAAAACTGGGAGTGCGACGCAAAGAAAATGAAACTCACGCGCGGCGGCAACGCCCTCTACATGCACTGCCTGCCGGCGGACATCTCAGGAGTCAGTTGCGCGCAAGGTGAGGTAGCGGCGGACGTCTTCGAGAAATACCGCATCGCGACGTATCGCGAAGCGAGCTTTAAGCCGTTCGCCATTGCAGCAATGATTTTGATGGCGCGGGTGAAAAATTACGAGGCCATGCTAAAGAAATTTGCAAAGGATTGATATGTCGAAAATCATCAAGAAGCTTTACCCGGAAGTCATAAAACGAACCGCCGAACGTTGTCGCAAGCGGGGCGTCGTGCTGCCCACGTTTGCGCAAATGCGCGACCCGTCGCTCATCCCGCCGTCCATTAAACGAAAGCTCAAGGGCGTCGGCCTGTGGGACGTGAACCCGGTGAATCTATTCCGCATCTCGTGGAAGAATGACATGAAGACCGGCCTCTACGGCGGCGTGAATTATCTGGAGATTCCGCCCGCGATCACTGGCGTGAAAGCACGCGTCATCGGGCTGGTCGGAAAATATTTTCCGACGGGCGCGCACAAGGTCGGCGCGGCGTTTGGTTGTCTAGTGCCCCGGCTCGTGAGCGGCGAGTTCGATCCGGAGAAGCACAAAGCCGCCTGGCCTTCGACGGGGAATTATTGCCGCGGCGGTGCGTTTGATTGCGCGTTGCTGGATTGCACGGCCATCGCGATCCTGCCGCAGGGCATGTCGCGGGAGCGTTTTGAATGGTTGAAGAAGATCGGCGCAGAAATCATCGCTACGCCGGGATGCGAATCGAACGTGAAAGAGATCTACGATAAATGTTGGGAGCTGAAGCGCGACCCGGCGAACGTCATCTTCAATCAGTTCGAGGAATTCGGGAACCCGATCTTCCACTACAACGTGACTGGGCCGGCAATCGAGGAAGTATTCGCGTCACTCGGCAAAGACTTGCGTGCGGCAGCGTTCATCTCCGCAACTGGTTCTGCCGGCACCATCGCGGCCGGCGACTATTTGAAAAAACAGCACCCGGCCCTGAAGATCGTTGCCACCGAAGCTCTGCAATGCCCGACTTTGTTGATGAATGGCTTCGGCGACCATCGCATCGAGGGAATCGGCGACAAACATATTCCCTGGGTCCACAACGTCCGTAACACCGATTGCGTGGCAGCCATTGACGACGAAGACTGCATTAGAATCTTGCGCTTATTCAATGAGCCGGCCGGCCACAAAAATCTGGCGGCGCTCGGGATAAAGTCCAGCGACTTGAAATCACTGTCGCTGCTCGGCATCTCCGGCATCTGCAATCTCCTCGCAGCCATCAAAACCGCGAAGTATTACGAGTTGGGCGAGCGTGATGTGATTTTCACGGTGTTCACTGACTCTACCGAACTCTACGGCTCACGCTTGCAGGAATTGAAACAAGAGCGTGGTGCCTATCGCGCGCAAGATGCCATCGCCGATTTTGCGGGACCGCTGGCGCACCAGGGCGTAGATTATTTCAAGGAACTCACTTTCCCTGAACGCAAGGCGCTTCACAACCTAAAATACTACACCTGGGTTGAGCAACAGGGCAAAGCTTGCGAAGAGTTAAACGCGCAATGGAATCCTGAATACTGGCACGCGTTATTTGAAGACGAAGTTGCTTACTTCGATCAATTAATAACAGCCTTCAATAAACAAATTGGCTTATAGCAAAAGCAGGTGTGAATTTTGTGGATTCGCCCGGATCAAGTCACATTCCATCTATCGCCTTACGGAAGGAACAGGCGGTAAAACACATTATTCTGGCCAGGTTGAATCGTGATCTGCACGCGGTTTGTAGCGTCAGATCCGGGCATTTTCTCGCCCTGCAATTGGGGCAGGAAACTTCCGCGCGGCGTCCGCGCGGCACGCGTTGGATATCGCCAATAGCCGCTACAAATCAGGGGGTGAACATGTCATCCCGGCTCAAACCACGGAGTTGACGCACGAACAAACAATGATCCAACTCCGCGGCCAATGGCTGGCCACAAGCGTGGCCCTGATCAAATCGCTTGGAATGAGTTGGAAGCCTGTTTACGCCCCAACTGCGGAGTGATAAAGAAATTGAAGGCGGGGTGGCCATCCAATGTGCGGATCGCAGATAATCGCAATTGAATTCAATGTCCAGCGGAAGCTTTCCCAAGCTTGATAGTTTTCAAGAAAGCGGTCATGCCCGCGGCGACCAAAGCTGCGATCATCAGGACGACAAAAACATCGATATACGAGATCATGATGGCCTGTGAGTGAAGCCCTTGTGAGACGACTGCAAGTGCTTGCTGGTGCGCCGATACTGAATCCGATCCGTGGGCTACAAAACGGTCGGTAAGTGCCTGGGTCCGTTGTTGAAAAAGTGGGCCTGTCAAAGTCAGGTGCGCCGCCAGGTCGTGTTGATGTATCTGTGCCCGCCGGGAGAGCAAGGTGGTCACCATGGAGATTCCCACGCTACCCCCCAAGTTGCGCATCAGGTTGATAAGAGCGGAACCTTTGTTCGATTTGTTTGACGGCAGATTCGCGTACGCAAGCGTTTGGATGGGCACAAACAAAAATGCAAAGCCTACCGCCTGGAACATTCGGGCTACAGCCAGGCTTTTGAACGAGGCGCCTGCTTCAAATCCGGCCAGATTCCACATGGCACCGACAATGGTCAGAAATCCAAAGCAAATCAGGTATTTAGGTTGGATCTTTTTCACCAAAATACCCGCTACCGGCATCAAGGCCATAATTATGAGACCGCCGGGCATCAGGAGCAGTCCCGCCTTCGTCGCATTATAGGATAAAATGTCCTGTACTAGTTGTGGGAGTAGTTGTGTCGTGGACAACAGAACGAACAACGTGAAAAACATCATGATGTTCGTGAACAAAAAATTCAGGTCGCGAAACAATGGCAGATCCACCATGGGATCGCGCGCCCCAAACAGTTCCCAGAAAATCATGCCCAACAATCCCACGGCCGCCAGAACCGCAAAGACCGTGATGAACCCACTGGAGAACCAATCATCTTCCTGCCCTTTGTCCAAAACGATCTGCAACGAACCAAACCCGATGACGATGAAGGCAAACCCGAGATAATCCACCTTGATACCGCCGCGTGTGGCTTCCTGTTGTTCCTTTTTGGCACCCTCGGAATCGTGGACGAGTAGATATGTCATTATGAGTGAAAGAATTCCCACCGGGATGTTGATGAAAAATATCCATCGCCACGAATACGTGTCCGTGATCCAGCCACCGAGCGCCGGGCCAAGCGCTGGCGCCACAACGACTGCCACGCCATACACCGCGAAGGCCATGCCGCGCTGGTGTAGCGGAAACGTATCCGCCAATATGGATTGTTCCGATGGCGCGAGCCCACCCCCGCCGATCCCTTGCATCACGCGGAAGAAAAGCAGCAGGCTTAGGTTCGGCGCGAGTCCGCAGAGAAAAGAGCTGATGGTGAACAGCGCCACGCATGACATGTAAAAACGCTTTCGCCCCATCACCGAAGCAATCCAGCCGCTGATGGGAAGTATGATAGCGTTGCTGATGAGATAGCTGGTCAGCACCCAGGTGGATTCGCTTTGATCAGCGCCCACGCTGCCGGCGATGTGCCGCGGCGCGACGTTTGCGATGGACGTATCCATCACCTCCATGAACGTCGCCATGGACACCGTTACCGCTATCAACCACGGGTTTGTCTTGCGCTGCCCCTTGTTTGCGGCCTCCGGCATAACACCCCCCTATCGCACTTTGACGCGCGGGATCACCGATAGCCCCGGCGATAATAGACGCACGTCATTCGTGTTACCGTCATGTTCAAAAACAATCTTCACAGGCACCCGCTCCACCACTTTCACAAAATTTCCTGTCGCGTTTTCCGCCGGTAACACACTGAAACGCGAACCTGACCCCGCCTGGATGGAATCAACATGGCCATGGAATTTTACATCCGGATACGCATCCACCTTGATGGTGACTGGCTGGCCGGGCCGCATGTGACGGAGTTGAGTTTCCTTGAAATTTGCGGTGACCCAGACATCTGGGGCGACGCGCAGGAGCATGGCCTGGCCGGGAGCGACAAAATTGCCAGCCTCTACGGTGCGTTGTGTCACGCGTCCGTCATCCGGCGCGTAGACATTACAGTAAGACAGATTGACCTCGGCGCGCCGCTCATTCGCCTCAGCGGTGCGCAGATCACCCAGCGCGGCTTTCACAGAGGCCATCGAGGTGCGCACATCCGATTCCGCCGAAACCCGGCGCGCATTTGCCTGGTCCAATTGCGCCTGCGAATTTTTTTGTGCCGCCTCGGTATCGTCTAATTGCTCTTGCGAGCGCGCTGCCGGACACATATCCCGGAACCGTTTCAGGTCGCGCGAAGCGTTTTCCAGGTTCACCGCCGCGGCGTCCACAGCTGCGTTGGCCTGTACCACCGCGGCGTTCGCGGAATTGGTCTGGGCTTCAGCCTGGGCAAGGTGGCCTTGTGACGACACCACCTGCGCCTGAGCCTGCTCTAAAGTAACCTGGTAATCCGTGGGGTCCAACTCGATCAACAAGTCGCCGCCATGGACGAATTGATTGTCGTCGATGTGGAGAGCCTTCACCTGCGCAGAAACCTGGGCGCTGACCTGCGACACATGACCGTCAATGTAAGCATCATCCGTGGAAACGTATTGCCGAGCGATCAGCCAGAAAATGATTCCGCCGATTATCAGGACTAACAAAACTATGGACGTGATAATCAGGAACCGGGGACGCTTGTAGATGGGGGGCTTTTTCTCCTTTTCTTCATCATCTATACCATCTTTCTCTCCCTTCTTACCTTCATCCTTTCCATCCTTCTTCTCCTCTTTCTTCCCATCCTTCTCTTTATCTTTGTCGCCTTCTTCGCTTTTCCCATCTTTGAATCCCTTTTGGAAACCTTCCTGATACCCCTTTTTAAAACCATCAACTTCAACTGGATTCTGTGATGCGCCAGATTCAGGTTTTCCAGCATCTTCTAGATTTTGGCTGGGCTGACTCATACGATTTCGGCGGCGGAATTATGGCGATTTGACGTAAATCTCCAGTTGGCAAGAACGAGCGCAGCTAACGACAAAGCCACCGTACAGGCGCGAGAGGTGGGGAGAAATTTATGCAGGGTCGGAAGGCAACGCGCGCATTTGATGGTCTGCGTTTCAGCTTCGTCTGAGACCTGCTGATCCAAGCCGCAGGTTTTGCTAGCGATCAACCCATTCACTTTCAATTCCAGTATTGTTTCGGGCCCCCAGACCCGCCCCCACTCCTTCTGAGCATGAATATCAAAGCTGGAGACTTGCCAATCTGGAATTATTGAAATACCGGGAGAATCGCGAGAAATATATTGCATATCGCACTGCCTTGAACAATTCCAGTCGTTTTTTGCAATCAAATCAGAGCGCGTCTCTTTCTTGCAAAGACAGAGGGAAACTCAACGCAGAAAGCAGGTCGCGATTTGACTGGTTAGACTCTGTTTTTATGGAAAATTCGCGGGCTTTCCACAAAAGTCGTGATTTCAAACGTTTGGCATGCTCATAGCTTTTCTCACCGCAGTATTTCAACAAACGCAAAACGAAGAGGTACTGTTATGCACAGACGAAGTCAGGCAGATAGGAATAAAACTGACCCGGAAGGTCATCAACGCCACCATAAGAATGAAGTGAGTTCATATCGTGGCCACAACGAAGGCAACGATTGGGGAAGGGAAAATCGGAGCGGGCAGGGTGGGCGATTCGAAGACAATGAAGATTATGAGCCGTCGGGCCGCGGCGAAAGCTGTGAACATGGTTCGCACAGCGGACGATTCGAAGATAATGAGGATTTTGAACCATCTGGCCGTGATGAACCTAAAGTTCCCTCCAAAATTAAATCTTACGAATGCTTTGGCCGCTCACAAGGTCCGCGCAGCCGCAATCATAACCAACATGGCCACAGCGTATCGCATGGCCAAGAACGATCCGCAAGCGTTGAAGTGCCCTGATGGAAATTAGGACCCCTCATAACTTTAGAATCGCAAGAGATTCGGGCGGAAGTACCACTTGGCTTTTACTGACCTCAATCTCCGCTGCTGAAGCCAGCACTACGCGATGCTCCCCTGCTCGCACAGGAATGGCGCGCGTCTGTTGAGCGAAATTACAAACCACACTGACCGCATCCCGCTCTACCACCAGCCACCGAGCTTGTTCATCGTAATGACACTTAACCCGGCTTAAGTCGCCTTCGTTCAACGCGGGTTCTTGGTTGCGCAGGCTAATCAATCGTTGGTGCCAATCGAGAATTTCCCTGTGCGCGTTATAAGAAACCTCTGTCCAGTCTAATTTCGAGCGCTCAAAGGTTTCCTTTGCTTGTGGATCAGCCGTGTCTTTGGGCTTCCAGCCGAAGGCGGCGAATTCTCGACAGCGGCCCTCACGCACGGCACTGGCCAATTCTGGCTCCTGATAATCCGTGAAATAAAAAAACGGCGTCTGCGCTCCCCATTCTTCGCCTTGAAACAACATCGGCACAAAGGGCGATGTCAAAACGAGCGCAGCACCGATCTTTAACCTACCCGGGTTTAGCAGATGACTGCTGCGATCGCCGCGGGCACGATTGCCAATCTGATCATGATTTTGCAGATAGCCAAGGAATCGCCGGCCGCAAAGGTTTTCTACTGGCCGGCCATGCACACGTCGCCGATGTGCCGAATAGATTCCGTCATAAACGAAAGCGTGACTCAAAGACTTGGCCAGGTCGGAAATGCTGCCGAAATCGGAGTAATAACCGGAACGTTCTCCGGTCAGGACTGTGTGCAACGCGTGATGGAAGTCATCGCTCCATTGCGCGTCCAATTGATAACCGCCCCGCTCCCGCGACCACAGCAAACGCGGATCATTCAAATCACTTTCACCGATCACTACCAAATGACGCCCGGTTTCGGACGAAAGTCTTTCAACTTCGTCCTTCAATTGCTCGAGTATATGCCTTGCCGACGTATCCACTATTCCGTGGACCGCATCCAGTCGCAATCCATCGAAATGAAAATCCCGCAGCCACATGAGCGCGTTGTCACAAAAAAAGCGCCTGACCTCATCGCTATCCGGCCCATCAAAATTGATCCCTTCTCCCCAAAAAGTCGCAAACTTCTTCGTGAAATAGGGCGCGTATTTTCCTAGATAATTGCCAGATGGGCCAAGATGGTTATAGACCACGTCCAAAATCACCGCCAGACCCCGCGCATGACATTCATCTACCAATTTTTTGAGATCGTTGGGCATGCCGTACGCATGATGCGGCGCATATAGGTCAACCCCATCATAGCCCCAACCGTGTTCGCCGGAAAACTCGACTACTGGCATCAATTCGGCATGCGTCACACCAAGCGATACGAGGTGGTCCAGCTTTTCTATCGCGGATAGAAATGTCCCTTCGGTTGTGAAGGTGCCGATATGCAATTCGTAGATCAGCGCTGTTGGCAAAGGCTGGGTCTGGAAATTCTTGTCGGTCCATTGAAAAGCACGCTGGTCGACCAAGCGTGATAATTCGTGTACGCCATTTGGCTGCGAAAGCGAACGTGGATCCGGAAACGGCCCCTGCCCGTCCAGGAGAAAACCATATTCATCGCCTGGACCTGCTGATTCAACTTTGGTTGACCACCAACCCGTTGTCTCCAAAGTCATGGGGATGATTTTCCCATTGTGGTGCAAGTCAACTTTTTTGGGTTTTGGCGCCCAAACCCGAAATGTGTGCATCATTTATCCTCCTTGGCCAGCAAGGCGACGGGAAAATCCTTGAATAGGCTATCTACGGCGATCCCTTCGACGAACCGCTCACCCGTAAATTCGTTGCGCCAATGACCCTGGGGCAAGGTCAACTTTGTGTCGGTCCACCCGCTTTTTGATTTCAAGTGGAAGCGTGGGACGACGGGAATAACGGTTTCACCACGCATAAAGGCAACGACCCGGTTCGCTGCTTCACCTGAAGCCCAGAGCGGCGTGTAACCGCCTCGAAAAACATCCTCGTGCTCCTTACGAAATCGCAGCACCATTTGGGTCAGCCAAAGTTTTGGCAGGCCCTCTTCCCGACGTTCCCACGCATCTCTGGCGGATAGATATTTTCCCGCAGAGAGTAATTCCTTTCGGATCGTAAAGTCGACCAGCCGGCGGTTATCCGGATCAACCAAGCTGAAATCCCAGAGTTCGTTTCCCTGATAAATATCCGGAACACCGGGCGCCGTGAGTTTGACCAGCGTTTGCGCCAATGAGTTGATCTGTGCAGATTCCTGTAGTGATCCGATAAATTCCTCCATGTCTTGGATAAAGTCCCTATCAGCCAAAACTGCAGCCACAAATTGTTTTAATGCCTCGTCGTATTTCGCGTTGCGCTTATCCCAGTCCGTATGCTGTTTGGCTTCGCAGGAAGCTTTTTCCATGTAAGCCTGGAGGCGTTCAAGCGCGATCGGCCATGCGCCAACCAGTGTCTGGTAAAAAAGATATTCCATGTTTCGGTCGGGAAAATCATCCTGACGATGCGTTTCGTTCATTTTCGACCAGCGCATCACGGTCGCCCGCCATTGATCCGGGATTTCTGATAGTACATTCAAGCGGGCGCGAACATCTTCACTGCGCTTGGTGTCATGCGTGGAGCTGCTCAGCATCGAATCGGGCCAGTTCGCTTGTTGTTGTCCGCAAAATTTGTGAAATTCATCAATGCTCACCCCGAATTTTCCCGGGTCGCCGCCGACTTCGTTCAGCGAAGCAAAACGATTCAAGCTAAAAAAGGCCGTGTCCTCCACTCCCTTGGCCATGGCTGGGCCAGTCAATTGCTGAAAACGTGCAATGAATTCACTTTGCATCGCCCCGCGAGGATCCGTGAACAGACAGCTCATGTAGTCGAACAGCCCTGATGCTAGGTCGGGGCGGCGCTCAAGCGCGCGGCTTACCGTCTGCCTAATGACGCGACAATCACGTTCGCTCATACCGTGTTTGCCATTGTGGATATAAGTCCTATAAACCGGCAAATCTGCGGCGATTTCGACTATTGCCTCCCGCCATTGTGCGCAGGAAAAGTTCCCGTTCACACGGGTTAGCATCTCTACCAATCGGTTCACTTCAGTGATGAAAAGCGTTTGGATGACGAGACGCTTTTTTGCGCGGACAATGAAAGCCGGATCTACCGTCTCGCCAGTGAAATCTGCATAACAATCGGTCAAAACCGTTTCATTGACGGAATCAATGAACAACCCGTTGAGTTGATTCAGAAAATCATAACCTGTGGTCCCTTGGACCGGCCATGTTGCGGGCAACGGCTCTTTCGGCTGTAATATTTTTTCAACAACGATCCACAGGTCAGGCACCAGTCCGCGAAGGCGGCGCAAATATTCCTCGGGATCACGCAGGCCATCCGGATGGTCCATTCGCAAGCCGTCGAGCCAGCCTCTATCGATCCATCTTTTCAAACCTGCGTGTACGTCATTAAAGACTTTCTCGTCCTCGATCCGGAGCGCAGCCAACGTGTTGACGGCAAAAAAGCGGCGATAATTCAAACCCTCATTACCTTGGGTCCATCCAGCTAAACGATAGTTCTGCCTTTTTATCAACGAATCCATGGCAGCGTGGTCAGAATTAATGGATTCAATGGAAGTTTTTCCCGGCCAGGTACCGGGCGCGAGTGGGAAAGCGTGGTTATAATAGCGAAGGACGTTTTCCTGGCCTTGTCTCTCTATCTTCAACTCATCCTTCTCCAAAACCTGTTCATAGGCATCGCCCAAAACAGGAAGCAAAACTTTTCCATGCAATTCCGGATCAGACGCTTCCCAATTGACGTCGAAATGGCTGGCGAATTTGCTTTGGCGGCCGCTTTTCAAAACATCCCACCACCATTTATTTTCCGCCGTGGCGACGCCCATGTGGTTCGGAACAATGTCGAGCACCAGCCCCATTCCGTTTTTCTTAAGAGCGGTAACCAATGCCTCCAGGTCTGCTGGCGTCCCGAGTTCGGGGTTCAACCGGTCAAAATCGCAGACATCATACCCGTGAACACTATGGGCGGACGCCTGAAACAGTGGCGAGGCGTAGATGTGCGAGATGCCTAAATCATGCAGGTAAGGCACCAACGCCAGCGCATCCACCAGCCGAAACGACTCGTTGAACTGAAACCGGTATGTCGCCCCGGGCACGCGCATGACTTACCCGTGGTTTACCTGGAATCCCAGTTGTTCGCCGACCTTGAGAAATTTTTCGACCCAGACTTTCGACTTTTCGTCGCGCATTATCATCTCCGGAAGCACCTTGGCCTTCAATTGGTCGTAGGTGTTCTGCGCCTTCCACAGATTCACACCAAATGGAAGTAACGGCAGGAGCGCGGCTGAATTGGAAAAACGGTGGAGCACCTCAAGGTCTTCTGGCGTTTTGAGAAGCTCCTCGCTCAGGCGGTCGAAATGCTTTTTGACCGCAAAGGCAAGATCATCCTTTTCCAGCGCTATATTCGTCTCCCGGGCCTGGGTGACTAAGGTCTTGACCTGCTCGGAATCAGGGTGGCCGTTCTCAAATTGTTTGCGCAGCCCGGCGTTAAGGACAAATTCGGCTGCCGGTGCCAGGGCGTTCAACGGCGGTGCATGTATATCGTTGAGAAAGCGCGTCAGTGGAGCGTAACGATCCGCCAGCAATCGATAATTGTTATAGATCTCATCGCGGGTGGAGCTGAGTATCTGGTTGAGCACTTTGAATTGTTCGTCGCGGAAAAGATTTTTGAGCGAATAATGGGTTTCGCCAAAATGTTTATCCATGGTGCGGATGATCTCCGGAAAATCCGCTCGTTCAAACGCCGCCCGCGCCTCTTGCACGAGGGTGTCATATTGAGCAAGTTCGGAGGATAGGCGAACACCACAGTTCAAATTGTGCTCCCCCATGTGCAACACACCATAGGTGATGACATCCGAGTTCAGGGTGATGGCAAAGGTGACTTTGATACGCCCGATAGCGAGCCGGGAATTCCCGCTGGTCCAAAGCTGGCGGTCCTCCTGTTTGACACTATACGAGTAGATCCGGGTTTCTTCAGGATATGATTCAAACAAAGAGCTGATCGCGTAATGGGCCGCGATATGCTCCCGAGTCATGACGGCTGGCTTAACGAATCTTTCATAAACCACACGGCCATTCTGGTTTTCAGGAACATTGCTTTTGGCCTTTTCTAGTATCTGGAGGAAGTGCGGCTCTAAATTCTCCGCGCCCAGTTCGGTGGCCAATTGCAGCGCGCGCGCCGCATATTGGATGACCTGGACCGTTTCAATCCCGGAAATCTCATCGAAGAACCAGCCGCAACTGGTGAACATCAACATCGCGTGGCGTTGCAATTCGAGAAGGCGCAGCGCTGTGATCTGTTCTGCTTCAGTCAAATTACGGGAAGCTCTGGCAGTAAAAAATTCACTGATCTTCTCCGGTGATCGGTCCAGGATCACGGTGATATAAGCGTCGCGCGCCCGCCAGGGATCTTTAAAGAACTCCTTCGCCTTTGTTTCGTAAAACGCCGCCAGTTGGTCGCGCAGCCAATCCAGGGCCTCACGCAATGGCGCTCGCCATTTTTGGTTCCAACCTCCATGCCCACCTGCACAACAACCACAATCGCTTTTCCAACGCTCCACGCCATGCGAGCAACTCCACGCACTGTCCTGATGAATCTCCACCTCATCCGCAGGCGGGTGGGATTCCAAAAACTCCCCATAGATGGTAAGTTTGGTGTCCTCTTTGGCTTCAATCTGGTGCAAGGCATACGCCAGGGCCATGTCGCCAAATTGAAAATGATGCCCATACGATTCCCCATCAGTGGCGATATGCACAAGCTGGTCATTCTGTCGCCCGGGATCAAAGGCGTTCAAAAGACGCGTAGCAAATGCTTCGCCGTTGAACAATAGTTTTTCGAATGCGACCGCCTGGGAAACCGGCGCATCGTAAAAAAAGACCACGATCGACCGGCCTTCCGGCAATTTTACAAGGTATGGCTTTGAAGGATCGATTTTTGCGCCGCTGACATCTTGCCACTCCGAGCTTGTTTGCAGACGGCGAATCCGATGGGCCTGATAGGGAGAAAGGATGGTGAATTTGATGCCATGTTGCGCGAGGACATCCAGCGTCTCATTGTTCGCGGCCGTTTCCGAAAGCCACATCCCTTCAGGTTTTCTGCCAAAGCGCGCTTCAAAATCACGGATACCCCAAAGGACTTGTGTATGTTTATCCCGCGTATTGGCCAGAGGCAGGATCATGTGATTGTACACCTGCGCGAGCGCCGAGCCATGTCCGGAGAAGCGTTCACGGCTTTTACAGTCCGCCTCGATGATAGCCTGATGTATCTCCGGTTGTTTATCCTTCATCCACGACAGGAGCGTGGGGCCAAAATTAAAACTCATGCGCGAATAATTGCTGACGATCCTTTCGATATGGCCTTGCCCATCGAGCAACCTGGCGCGCGCATTGGGCGCATAACACTCAAAACAGATCCTTTCATTCCAGTCGTGATATGGCGCGGCAGAATCCTGGCGCTCGACCGCCTCAAGCCAGGAATTTTCCCTCGGTGGTTGGTAAAAATGACCGTGGATGCAAATGAATTTATTCATTTAGTTTTATCTTCGTCGACCAATTGCAGTATTCCATGCAAAGGAACAACCACCCAATCGGGGCGGTTATTCAGCTCGTAACCCAATTCGTAAACGGCTTTTCGCAACAGAAAGACTTCCATCATCATCTCCAGGTCAGCACGGGTAGCGGGTAGGAAGGTCGCCGTTCCAGCAGCTTTCAAATAGGACTGGTAAAAAACAGCACTTACCCAACGCGCCCAAAAGCGCCCCCACACAAGCAGGGGCTGGGATTGTCCGCCGGGTAAAGTGCCCCGTTGCGCCAGTTTCAAAAGGGCCGTGTAAGCCGCATAATGAAATGAGCGGATCATGCCCGCGACATCCTGTAACGGAGAACGTTTGAGACGGCGTTCACTGATGGAAATGGCAGGTTCCCCCTCAAAATCGATGATGAAAAACTCCTTGCCGGTATAGAGCACCTGGCCAAGATGATAATCGCCATGCTGGCGGATGCGCACCGCTTCCAGCGGACGTTCATAGATCTGCCGGAATTTTTTCAGGATGATCGGTTCAAGCGCGAGAACCTGTTGTGCCTCTGCCTGGACATCCGGCGCGAAATTTTTCTGGCGGCGACTGAGTAGTTGAAGGTTTTGATGGGTCAAATTGCGCATCGATTGGAACATTCCGCGCTGCGCATGCGGCGTGAATGGCTCAGGAGTGAAAATGCGATTCTCGGTTTCCGATGCCAGCGCCAAGTGCATCGCCGCCGTGCGTTCGCCGAGCAATCGCACGCTTTCAATAAAAGTATCCAGCAGTGACTTGGCCTGTTCCGGTAATTCGCTGGTGACAAGTTTCGCGGGGTTTGCATCAGGCATCTGCGGGCTTGCCTCCAAATGCCTCGTTTGCACGCGCTCGTAGAATTTACCCAGGACATCGAGCGTATATTCCCACGCGTCCTTGGCCTTTGGCACAAAAGCCGTGAGCACAGCAACGGTCCGCGGCTCTTCTTTGCCGCTGCGATATTCCAGGGATCCGGCCAACGCAGGCGTGTAAGGGAATTTCTGCGCAGCCAGGACCCGCATGATTTCCAGGTCTGGGTTCATTCCAAAATTCAACCGGCGGAAAAATTTCAGGATCAGCTTGTCGCCAAAAATGATGGATGAATTGCTTTGCTCAGCCTTGGCGATGGACGGTTCCAAAAGATTGGCATCATTCCCGACGAGCAATTCAAATGAAGGCGTGTGAGTCGCATCCAGTTGATCGGATTTGCCTTCAACGTTCTTTTGGGTTGAAAACATTTCAAGCATCGCCCGACAGAAGTCCTTGCTGACGATTGCATCGTAAAGTTGGCCGGTCTGGTTTGGTTGGGTGAAATTGATATGTGCAATGATGAACGCCGGATCGCCAAAGAACGTTCCCGGCGGCTTATCCACCGCGCAGGCCAGCGGCAAAATATAGATTTCTGGCTCGGCTTGGACATAATCGACCTGAAGGAAAACGAGCAAGGTTTTATCGACGCTGACCGGCACACGCAGCACTTCCTGCACGTGCACGGCTTTGATCGCGCGCGCTTTACCGCCGAACCAACGGCGCGTCGGAAGCCAGCCTTGCAGGACGCGCTCGAACTGCATCTGATGACGCTCATCAAAGACCTCTTCCCAGTCTTCAACCACGTCCATAGTCGCACGCGCCTCAGGACCTGCCATTGCGCCCTTCGTTTCAGCAGGAATTTTTTTCTCCAGGGCGAACCAAAAGAATGAATGCGGCCCCAGCGTCAGAAAATACGGTTTTTCTGTGATAGGCGGAAATTCTTCCCGGCCAAACAATTCAATGGGCACAAGTGATTGGAATTGAGCCAGATCTAATTCAACCGGCTGGACAAAGCGCGACAGGTTTGCAACCACCAGGATGATCTCGTCCCCGTAACGGCGGATGCAGGTGAAGATTTTGCGGTTTTCCGGGTGGAGAAATTCAATCGATCCCCGCCCAAAGGCGTTCTGCCGTTTATAAAGCGAGATGATGCGCCGCATCCACCACAACAAGGAATGGCTGTTGCGCTGCTGCACTTCGACATTCACTGCTTCGTAGTGATTCTCCGGATCAAGATTGATCGGCAGAAAAAGGCTTTGTGGATTCGCGCGGGAAAAACCCGCGTTTTTGTCGGCACTCCATTGCATGGGCGTACGCACCCCGTTGCGATCGCCCAAATAAACATTATCTCCCATACCGATTTCATCGCCGTAATAGATGACCGGTGTGCCCGGCAAGGAAAGCAGCAAGGCGGTAAGCAGCTCGATCCTCCGGCGATCGTTGCCGACGAGTGGGGCGAGACGGCGGCGGATGCCCAGGTTCAAACGCGCCTGATTCGCCTGCGCGTACATCCGATACATATAATCGCGCTCTTCATCCGTCACCATCTCCAGCGTGAGTTCGTCGTGGTTACGAAGGAACAATGCCCATTGCGCAGTTTCCGGGATAGGCGGTGTCTGTTGCAATATATCTACGATCGGAACACGGTCTTCCATGCGCAAGGACATGAATAAACGCGGCATCAACGGGAAATGAAAGGCCATGTGACATTCGTCGCCTTTGCCGGTCCCAAAATACTGCACAGCGTCGTCCGGCCATTGGTTCGCCTCGGCGAGAAGCATACGGTCGCCGTATTTTTCATCTACATGCTTGCGTAACATTTTCAGGTACGCATGCGTTTCCGGGAGATTTTCGCAACTCGTCCCTTCGCGTTCGTATAGATAGGGCACGGCATCCAGTCGGACGCCATCCACACCAAGGTCGAACCAGAAATCAACAACCTTAATCATTTCTTCGTGGATGGGGGGATTGTCGAAGTTTAGATCCGGCTGATGTGAAAAAAACCTGTGCCAGTAAAATGCTTTTGCTACCGGGTCCCAGGTCCAATTAGATGCTTCCGTGTCTTTGAAGATGATGCGGGTGCCCCTGTATTTTTCCGGCGAATCATTCCAGACGTAATAATCACGATATTTACTGTTGGCCGGCGAACGGCGAGCACGCTGAAACCAGGGATGTTCGTCCGACGTATGGTTCAGCACTAATTCCGTGATGACGCGCAATCCACGACGATGTGCCTCACGCAGGAAGGTTTTGAAATCCGCCAACGTCCCGTACATCGGATGGACGTTGTAATAATCTGCGATGTCATAACCGTCATCTTTCAACGGCGACGGGTAAAACGGCAAAAGCCAGACCGCCGTGATGCCCAAGTCACGCAAATAATCGAGACGCGAGGTAAGGCCACGAAAATCGCCCGTGCCATCGCCATCACTGTCCTGAAAAGAGCGGACATGCAACTCATAGATGAGTCCGCTTTTGTACCACATCGGAATACGTTCCGGTGCCCCGGCATTCTCTTTTTCCGCGGGCTTGGTCAGGATTTCCGTTTCAGTACTCATGGTTCACATGAAATAGTCAAAATCGTTTTCCGTGCGGACGTGATGACGCAGGCGAAAAATGTGCGCAGATGAAAAAGCAGGATCCAATTGGACGTAATTCCGCGGGCCACGCCAGAGATAGCGCGCATCCGTCAGCAGGTCGTGCATCTGATAGGTTTTTTTGAGGTCGAGACCAAAATCTTCCAACGGCAACTCCAACCAACCGCTGTGACGATAATGCGGGCTTAGATTCACAATGGTCAGGATCGCATCGCCCCCCCCTTCCACGGACTTTGTATAGGCGATCAATTCAGGATTATCCGTGTGGTGGAATCTGAGGTAACAATCCGAGTGCAACGCAACATGTTCCCGCCGGATCTGGTTCACCCGGGTTATCAGCCCTTCAAGACTCTGCGGTGAAGCAATGTCCCAACGCTTGATCTCAAACTTTTCAGAATCCAAGTACTCCTCACCCCCGGGTTCACGCGGCGCATTTTCACACAATTCAAAAGCTGGACCGTAGATTCCATAACTCGCGCCCAGGGTGGCCGCAAGAATGAACCGAATAGCGAAACCAGCGCGCCCATCAGTCTGTAAAAATTGGGTGAGGATGTCCGGCGTATTCGGCCAAAGATTGGGACGAAAAAATTCCACGACGGGAGGCTGGGTTATCTCGGTGAAATACTTTTCCAGCTCCTCCCGGGAATTGCGCCAGGGAAAATAATTATAGCTCTGTGTAAAACCAAGCTTTGCAAGACGGTACATCTGCTTAAGCCGGGTAAACGCTTCGGCGAGGAAAATCATTTCCGGGTATTCGGCCTTCAGAGCGCCGACACACCACTCCCAGAACGGGAACGTTTTTGTGTGCGGGTTATCCACGCGAAAGATCCTGATGCCCTGCCCGGCCCAGAATTCAAAAATGCTTTTTAGTTCCCTCCAAAGATTCTGCCAGTCATCACACTCGAAATCGAACGGCACGATGTCCTGATATTTTTTGGGGGGATTTTCCGCATATTGGATGGAACCATCCGTCCGATATCGGAACCATTCGGGGTGTTCCTTGATGTAGGGGTGATCCGGGGCACATTGAAAAGCGATGTCCAAGGCGATTTCGATATTGGATTCGCGCGCCGTATCAACCAGCCGTCGAAAATCTTCAAACGTGCCGAGTTCGGGATGGATAGATTTGTGCCCGCCTTCGCTGGAACCGATGGCCCAGGGACTGCCGGGTTCTCCAGGTTCAGCGGTAAGACGGTTGTTTTTGCCTTTGCGAAATGATTTTCCCACCGGGTGAATCGGCGGCAGATACAAAACATCGAACCCCATGCGCGCAATGCGTGGTAGCTGCGCTTCGCAATCCCGGAAAGTTCCGTGCTTTCCAGGCTCCGGCGAAAAAGAGCGTGGAAACAGTTCATACCATGCGCCAAACCGTGCTCGCTCTGAATCTGCGATGACGCGCAATTCCATTGGGTAAACGGTCGAAAAGCGGCGATCAGGATAGCGAGAAACTATTTCGGTCAGGCGAGTATCAAAAGCGCGATTACCGGCAACATGTTTTGTTTTGAGTTCGCGGGCCCAGGCCAAAAGACTTTCTGCATCATCGTCAGCCGCGCGCTGACTGGCCTCCTCAATAATTATTGCACCTGCCTGCATTTCCAGGGTGACATCCAGGCCTGCTTTGACTTTTTTCCGCAAATCCTCCTGCCAGGATTTGAAATGATCAACCCAGCCTTCGACAGTGTAAAAATAATCGGTGGTTTCTGTCACAGTAAACTCCGCTTGCCAGCGATCATTATTCAGAACTCGCATTGGAACGTCATTCCATGCCGTCGTTTTTCCGGCGCGATACTTTAACACAGCTGAAAGTGATTCATGACCGTCAGCAAAAATATCTGCGGCCACTATCACACGTTCGCCAGTCGTACGCTTTATCGCGAAACGTCCCGAATCAATTACCGGCGTGACATTTTCAATAACAACACGGCTCCGTCCGGTTTCTGGCAATAAAACCGGGTCCCCGAAACGGTGTTTTTCATCAGATGTAGTTTCGCCCACCTTAAAAATATATTTAGCTAGCCATGTGCCATGTAGAGGTTTGAACGTTTCGGCCTAAATAATTGCATTAAGCAAAAAGCCAAACATTTAAATCCGAAATCTGCATGGTATTTGGACTTTTACCGTGCGATTTGCCAATGAGGCGCAGCAATTTGCGACAACCCATTTGTTTCCCGATGCGGCTCGCGTACAACAAAGTCACGCCGTGGACGCATACCAGGAAGCTGTGAAAGTTGTGTTGGAGCGTTTTCGCCTGGGCAACGCGAGCTCCTACGAAGTTTTGCAAGAGCAGCAGCTTTTTTTCCTGGCAGAAACGCCTTGGTCCAGACACAGTTGAATCAGTTTCTGGCTGTGATTCACCTGTATCAGGCGCTGGGCGGTGGCTGGAAAACAAGCCCAGACAACCGCTGATTCTACGGAGCCGATTCAATTTCAACGGGTTAGATAATCGGTCATTGTTAGGGTCAGCATGATAGCGAGCCAAAAGAATCCCGCCCCGGCCAAAAGCCAAATCAGTCGTGAACTGTATCGCGCATGCATGAAATACAGGATGACCAAAAGCATCTTGGCCACGGAAATCGTCATTGCTGCGATGACATTGAATAAACCCAGATTGAATTGCGCCACGCCCCATGTCACTCCGAGCAACAGGATGAGTCCGCCCCAAATCGTCCAATAAAAACTGCATGAGATGGCGTTTTCAGTTTTCATGCGTGCCGACCTATCAGGTAGAGGAGTGGATAAAGAAATATCCACACGATATCCACGAAGTGCCAATAGAGTCCCACTATCTCTACCGGCGTATGGTATTCAGCAGAAAATTTTCCACGCCGTGCCAGCCAGGTCATCACTGATATCAATCCCATGCCCACGATGACATGGATCGCATGCAAACCGGTCATCGCCCAGGACAACCAGAAGAACATTTGCGCACGTGCTGGAAGCTCCGGCGAAAATCCCGCGCCCGGCACCAGGTGTTCTACGATGTCCTTGTGATATTCGAACCCTTTCACCACTAAAAACCCACCCGCCAAAGCCAGCGTCCATAACAGGCAACGCATCACCATTTTTGTTTCGTTCGCCTGCGCTGCCTGCACCGCCAATACCATCGTCAAGCTGCTCGTTAACAGGATCGCCGTATTCAACGTTCCAAAAAACAAGTCCGTGTGCCGACTGCCGGCGGCAAATCCTTCCGGATATGCATGCCGATACACCACATACGCCAAAAACAATCCGCCGAAGAACAACACCTCTGTCACCAGAAATGTCCACATCCCCAACGTCGCCGCCTCACACTGCTGCGCCGCGTCCTCAAATTGTTCCGCTACGATGGATTGTGGCTCAGGCATCTTTTGAAACCTCTAATTCGCGCCCTTCATCCGACAGTGGCGGATATTCATACGCCTCCTCCGTCACGATCGGCATTTCATCAAAATTATGTTTCGGCGGCGGCGACGATGTTTTCCATTCCAGTCCTGTTGCCTGCCATGGGTTCGCGCCCGCCTTCTTTCCATGTTTCAACGACCAGATGAGATAGATCACCGGCAACAGGTACGCGATCGCCAATATCGAAGCGCCCGCCGTCGACAGCACTTGATAGATCTGAAACTCCGGCGGATACGCGTGGTAACGCCGCGGCATTCCCAGATAACCCAGGATGAATTGCGGAAAGAATGTCAGGTTAAAACCGAAGAACATGATGATCGCCGCGAGTTGACCGAGTTTTTCTGGATACAAGCGCCCTGTGATTTTCGGCCACCAATAATGCAGGCCACCCATGAACGCCGACACCATCCCTCCCACCATGATGTAATGAAAATGTGCGACCACAAAATATGTGTCAGTCACATGCACATCCACTGCCAGCGTCGCTAGAAATAACCCGGTCAGCCCCCCTATTGTGAACAATCCAATGAACCCCAGCGCGTACAGCATTGGCGTATCCAGTGAGATAGAGCCGCGGTACAGCGTCGCCACCCAATTGAAAACTTTGATAGCGGATGGAATCGCGACCAGAAAACTCAAGATGGAGAAAATCATTCCCGCGTAAATCGATTGGCTGCTGACGAACATGTGGTGGCCCCAAACGAGAAATCCAAGGACGGCGATGGCCATGCTGGAGAACGCGACGAATTTGTAGCCAAAGATTTTCTTCCGCGAAAAGCAGGATATGAGTTCACTGATCACGCCCATCCCAGGCAAAATCATGATGTACACCGCGGGATGCGAGTAGAACCAGAACAGGTGTTGGAACAAAATCGGGTCGCCGCCAAGTTTCGGGTCGAAGATGCCAATGCCCCAGACACGCTCCAGGACCATCAAAGCCAGCGTGATCGCCAGCACCGGCGTCGCCAGCACAAGTATCAGGCTCGTGGCGAACATCGACCAGATGAACAACGGCAACCGAAACCACGTCAATCCAGGCGCGCGCATTTTTTGGATCGTGATAATAAAATTGAGTCCCGTCAGGATGGAACTGAATCCGGTTATAAAAATGCCCGTCGCCATCTCGACGACATGTGTGTTCGAATAAACGCTGCTCAACGGCGCGTAAAACGTCCAACCCGTATCCACCCCACCGGCCACTATGGCGTACAAAGCGAACAACCCGCCGCCGATAAACAAGTACCAGCTCAGCAGGTTCAGTCTTGGAAACGCCACGTCGCGCGCGCCAATCATCATGGGGATGATGAAATTCCCCAGCACGCTCGGTATGGACGGGATCAAAAAGAACCAGACCATCAATACGCCGTGGATGGTGAACAGTTTATTGTAAGTTTCAGAGGTCACCAGGTCGCCCTGCGGCGTCACCAGTTCCGCCCGCATCAACGCCGCCGCTGTCGCGGCGATGACAAAAAAGAAGCTGATCGAGAACAGGTACAACAACCCAATCCGCTTGTGGTCTGTCGTGAGCAGCCACGACTTCAATGTGTGCCCCGCAGAGAGATAATTCTCATCGCTGCCGATGAGTGCCGGCGTTTCACGCTCAAGCGTTGTGGCTAACTCTTTCATTTCGCCACCTCCGGCTCTTTGTTTGCGATGCTTTTGATGTACGCGATCAACTGGAAGAGTTCTTCCTCGCTGATATGCCCCTGGAACGTCGGCATTAGCGGTTGATAACCGGCCGCGATCTGGGAGTTCGGTAACAAAATAGAATCGCGGATATATTTATCATCTGCACGAACGATTTCCCGCGTTTGCAGTGGCACTAGTTTGCCGTAGAGCCCTTCCAACGGCGGCGCACGCACGGTTCCAGGTCCTATGTGGCAGCCGCTGCAGCCCAACTCACGGAACAATCGCGCGCCCGATTGTGCCAGTGTGTCCTGTCCACTGCCACGATTCAGCCACGCCTGGTAATCTGCCAGCGGCATCACGTAAATCGTCCCGATCATTTTCGAATGGTCGGCACCACAATACTCCGCGCAGAACAGATGATAGGCGCCCACTTTCGTCGGTTGGAACCACTCCGTGACAAATCTGCCCGGCACAACGTCCTGCTTCACGCGGAAAGCGGGAATGTAAAAACTGTGGATAACATCCTCCGACGCCATCGTAAGTTTTACCGTGCGGCCCAACGGGATATGCAGCTCGTTGATCTCCCTGTTTCCCTCCTGGTGCTGAATTTTCCACATCCATTGTTTCCCCACCACATCGATATCCAGTGCATTCGCCGGCGGCACTTCCATCTCAAAATAAGCCTTCGCACCCCATGCAAACAACCCCATCGCCAGCACCAGTGGAATGACGGTCCACGTCACCTCGATGCGCATGGTGGAAATGTTCAAAGGTGCCCGATTTGCCCGATGCCCCCTCCGATATTTGAATAAAAAATAAATCATCGGCAGGAAAATAATCGCGAGGAAAAACACGCTAATCCCTATCAACACAAAATAAAGCGAATCCACCTGTTGCGCGCTGGTCGAGGCCTGTTCTGGAAAAAAAGGAAATTTCATGTCACCACCCCTTTCGAGCGCTTGCGCCCCATCCCGATGACAACAGCAGCCAATCCCAACATCGTGATCCCCGCCGCCACCCGCAAACTTATCATGATCGCTTCGCCGTATTTCCCCCTCAAAGGATTGTAGTGAAAGCACAGCAACAGAAGTCTCTCGATGGGTGAACCGATCTTTTTGCTACTCGCATCGCGTAACGCAACGCTCAATTCATCAGGTGAAAAACTGACACCAAAAAAATAGCGCGATACCTTGCCCTCTGGCGTCAGGATGACCAGCCCGCTGGGGTGCGCGAACTGTTTTACGCTCCCGTCGTAGGCGTATTTGAAACCGATCTCATCCGCCAACTGTCGCACCGCCGGTTCCTCGCCCGTCAGAAAATGCCAGCCACTATCCGCGCCATCCCGTCCATACCGTTTCAGATACGTCTGCTTTTTTGCCGTGGCGAGTTCTGGCGTTTCGGTCGAGTCGATGCTCACATAGACCATCTCGAACTCCTCGCCGATGTTCCCCTTGATATCCTGCAGGCTTTCCACTGCCCCGTTCAACACCAGCGTGCACAGCATCGGGCAGCCGTAATAACCCATCATCAATATCACCGGCCGCTGTCCAAAATATTTTCCCAGCTTCACTTGCGCGCCACTCTCATCGCGAAACGGCAGGTCCAATGAGACTTGCACGTTCAACTTCTGATCGAACCCGATTCGCAATAAAGCGTCGTCGGAAAGCGACGTCGCAGCACTGAAGGCAGGAATGCCAACGCAACATAGCGCCCATATTATCAAAATTTGGATCCGCGTTTTCATCGGCTTTGCGACCTTTCCCGTATCAATTCCAGGTCGGACTGCCCGACAACGTTCGTTTCTGGCAACCCGCGCGCTACAATGAGATCCATTGCGCGTTCAATCGGAATGCGCACCACTCCTGCGGTCTGGTCGATCCATCCGTAGCTATTGAGCCCCTCCTCTTCACGTGTACGCAACGCTATTAGATCAACGTTTTCATTAAGTTGCAGATGAGGCGCTACGGTTAGTTCTATCGGTTTACTATCTGGGGCTACGATATCTGCCGGTGGTCGTGTCGACATCGGCCGTTGGCTCGCAAAGGCGGACATCATCCATTCCACTGCCCCAAAGCTCATCAAAATCATCACCACAATAAGGACCGCCGACACCACCACGTTGCGTATTGATGGGGTCGGACTCTCGTGCCGTCGCTTCAACGACTCCGGCGAGACGGAAATATCATGGATATCATTTTGCATTGGCCGTCCCAGAGATAGAAAACTCGATGCGCGGGTCGTTTTGCGGTAACAGGCGCTGACGCGTGAGTGCAGCAGCGAACATCGCCAGCCATAAACCGCCCATGCCAAAAAACACCGCGAAATCCGTCCCGCAGACGCGCACGCCGTCAAGCCGGAATGCGGGAACAATCGTCCAGAAAATCGCCAACGCCTGCATGACGAATATAAGCGCCGCAATCCCGGCCAATCGTGCCTCGCGGCGTTTCATTTCACGAAAGAGCAGGAGAAAGAATGACACGAAGAAATGGAACGCCGCGATGAACAGAATGAGCCATCTCCAACTTCCTGCGATGCGCCGCAGATACCACGCAATCTCAAGCGGCAGGTTCCCTGAATACGTGACGAGTAATTGGCCGAAACACACATACGTCCAGAACGCCACGAAAGCGAGCAACAGGTTGCCCAGGTCGTGAAAATGGTCGGTCATGACGACGGTCTGGAAAGGGAGATGATTTCGCGCAACCGCCAGCAGGATGGTGATGAATGCAAAAGCAGTCAGCACTTGCCCGATCAAGATGATGACCGGGAACATCGTCGAATACCATTCCACGTCCACCGACATCACCCAATCCACAAAAGCAAATGTCGCCGTGAGCGGATAGATGACGATACCCGGTCCGCTCAACGTCCGCATCCGAATCGTCGGCATCACGTCATCCGTCGTATCCTGCCGCAACGACCATTTTCTCAGCAGCCACGCGAAAATATTCCATACCAGGAAAAAGATGATTGCCCGCACCACAAAGCCAGGGATGTTCAGGTAGTGCTGTTTCTTTTGCAGGATTACGCTGGCAGCCACCGCTTCCGGCCTCGCCCACGAGTACAGTGCCGGCAGATCTCCCAACAACGGTAGGAACAACAGGGTCATCAGCGGCAGCGTCATAAATCCCGCTTCCAAAAACCGTCGTGTCACAAATCCCCAGCCTCCGCCGGTCAGATGATGGATCATCGCCACGCCCAGGCAGCCGAGCGAAAGTCCCAGCCAAAATGTGTAGCTCACCAGATACGACACGAAAAAATTGTGTTGATCGTGCGCAACCCCGACGCACGAGAGCACGATCCCGATGCCTGCCACGGTGAGCGCGACCTTTTGGACACGATTCAGTAAGGGATGCAGTGTGTCGTTCATCACTTCGCCTCCAGTTTCGCCTGCTGTGCGGGTGGTACGTCGGCCAACCGCGCGTTGCGGCTCAATTGCAGTGCGCGGATGTACGCGGCGATCGCCCAACGGTCCGCCGGCTCTACGCGAGTAGCCTGCGAATACATCACGCCATAACCGCGCGTCATCACATCGTAAAAATGCCCGATGGGCGCGTTGCGCAATCGCTCGATGTGGTACGACGGTGGTGCCGGAAAACCCCGTTGCACCACCATTCCGTTGCCTTCCCCGGTGAGACCATGACATTCGGAACAGAAAATTTCGTACCGCTCACATCCACGCTCCAGCATTGCCCGCGTCATAGGCATCGGAATCGTTTCGACGAGATTTGTGCCGTTCATTCCCCGGTAAAAGGCATCATCCTCATCCAGATGTCCGCGCGCAACTGTGTGCGGCGGAAGCGGCTGGCCGTACGAACCGTCCGCAAAAAAATCGCTCTCCCGCAAGGTCTTCGACCGTGGTTGGTCGAACATATCGCGCCGGCAGCCATCGCAAAACACCAGGGCCAGCAAACAGAATAATGCGGCGCGTAAACTCATGGCGCCACCTCCTTCACAGATTCCGGTTTGAGACTTTCGAGGAATCGTTTGGTTGCCGTCAGGTCGAACTTCGGATCGTTCGACTCGATGCACAGGAAGAATTTATCTGTCGAGGCCCGCTCAAAATCCGGCGCATTAAAAACCGGATGGTGCAGGCGTGGCAAACAGTTCAACGCCAGCATCGCGAGAATTGCCGCAATCGCAGCGCTCAGGATCGTCAGCTCGAATGTGATCGGCACAAAGGCGGGCCAGCTATTCATGGTCCGGCCGCCGACGTTGAGTGGATACGCCACCACCATCGCCCACCACTGCATGAAATATCCACCGATACCCCCGCAAATCCCGGCGATGAGCACGATGAGCGGTACGAGCGACCGTTTTTGCCCCAATGCCTCAGCCAACCCCTCCACCGGGATCGGCGTGAACGCATCCATGCAGCGGTAGCCCTCCGCATAGGCGCGTTTCGCCGCTTCAAGGATTTCTTCATGGTCCGGAAATTCCGCGATGAAACCGTGGATGGATTTCTCGGTTTTCACACGGTAGTCTTCCTTTGCTTTTCTTCGGAAACGAGTTCCCGCACCTCCGCCATCGAGATCATCGGCAGGAAGCGGATGAACAGGAACAAAAGCGTGAAAAACAAGCCGATGCTACCGAGGAACGTCACCCAATCCCAGAATGTCGGCGAATACATCTGCCAGGCGGACGGCGTGAAATCGCGATTCAGACTGGTGACCACTATCACGAAACGCTCCAACCACATGCCGATGTTCACGGACAACGCCACGAAGAACAGCGCGACGAGATTGGTGCGAATGCGCTTGGACCACAGCAGTTGCGGGATGAGCACGTTGAAGAGCATCAATGCCCAGAACGTCCACCAGTACGGCCCGAACGCGCGATTGGCCATCATAAACTGGTCGAAGATATCGCCGCTGTACCACGACATGAACGCCTCCATCAAGTAGCCGTACGCCACCATCATTCCCGTCGCGAGCATGATGTTTGCCGCGTTATCGATGTGGCGCAGCGTGATGAGATTTTCGAGGCCGTAAATCTTCCGCAGCGGGATCACGAGGTTCAGTACCATTGCGAAACCGGAATAAATCGCGCCTGCTACGAAATACGGCGGGAAGATGGTGGAATGCCAGCCCGGAACGATAGCCGCCGAGAAATCGAGGCTCACAACACTATGGACCGACAACACGAGCGGCGTCGCCAGTCCGGCGAGCAGCAGGTACGCGGATTGATGATTTTGCCAATGACGCGCCGAACCACGCCAGCCCAGCGCCAAAATCCCATAAGTAACTTTTTTCCCGCGCGTCACCGCCCGGTCCCGCAAGCTCGCGAGGTCGGGCAGCAATCCTGCGTACCAGAAAATCAATGACACCGTGAAGTAAGTGCTTACCGCAAACACGTCCCAGACCAGCGGACTGCGGAATTGCGGCCAAAGACCCATCGTGTCCGGATATGGGAACAGCCAGAAGAAGACCCAGGGCCGCCCCAGATGCAGCAACGGAAACGTGCCGGCACACGCCACTGCGAACAAGGTCATGGCTTCCGTGAAACGATTGATAGAAGTGCGCCATTTCTGGTGCAACAAGAGCAGAATTGCCGAGATAAACGTGCCTGCGTGGCCGATGCCGATCCACCAGACGAAATTCACAATGGCAAATGCCCACGCCACCGGAATGTTGATGCCCCAAATGCCGACGCCTTTGTACAATAGCCACGTGATGGCGATGAGAAAAAGCATCAGCAGCGCAAAGGCGATCGCGAACCCAAACCACCAGCTTCGTGGATGTTTCCGCGTCAAAACGATGGAGCCGATGGTGTCGGTTACGGACTCGTAGCTTTGCTTGCCCGCGATCAACGGCGCGGGATAACCAAGCGGTGTTCGTTCATCCGGTTTCACGTGGCAAGCTCCGGGTTTGGATTGCGCACCTTTGCGGAATAGGTGGTACGTGGGCGCGTATTCAACTGGCCCAGCATGGAAAAGTTCAAGGCATGGGCCTTCAGTTTTGAAACGCGGCTTTGCAGGTCACTGATGTCCCCGAAGACAATCGCTTCTGCCGGACATACCTGTTGGCAGGCGGTCTTGATCTCGCCATCGGCTATCTTGCGGCCATCCAGCTTCGATTGGATGCGCGCCACACTGATGCGCTGGATGCAATAGGTGCATTTCTCCATCACGCCTCGCGAACGCACCGTGACGTTCGGATTCCGCATCGGCTTAAGGCTTGGTGTCTTGTTGTCGGCGTATTGATAAAAATTGAAGCGCCGCACTTTGTATGGGCAATTGTTTGAGCAATACCGTGTGCCGATGCAGCGGTTATACACTTGTAGATTTAAACCTTCGTGGTCATGCACCGTCGCGCCCACTGGGCAAACCAGTTCGCACGGCGCATTCTCGCAATGCATGCAAGGCACCGGCTGATGACTGATTTGCGGCGCATCCGCACTGCCGCTGAAGTAAGAATCAACACGCAGCCAGTGCATCGCACGATGCCGGGCGACTTGGTCTTTGCCCACGACGGGGATGTTGTTCTCGGCCTGACAGGCAATAATGCATGCGTTGCAGCCGATGCACGCCGTCAGGTCGATCGCCATGCCCCAGTGATAGCCTTCGTAATCGTGCTCCTGCGGCTTGAACAACGTATCCGCGCGTGAAGGTGTTTCGGTGGACTGCTCAATCAGTTTGGGATTCAACAGAAAATCAGCCAGCGTGGTCTCTCGAAAGATTTGCCGCTCATCCGAATCAATCACGTGCTCTGTCTGCGTTGAGGCAAGTCCATACCTGTCACCGGTCTTGCGCAGCGTCACGCCTGTGCCGGACCAAAACGCACCAGACGTTCGCAGATGATACGTGTCAAAACCTGTCCCCTGCCCGACATGCCCAACACAACTTCGTCCGTAACCCAACGTGAGCGCGATAGAATTTTCGGCTTGCCCGGGGGTTACCCATACCGGCATGCGCAATTTATTGTTTTGGAATTCCAATTCGACCATATCGCCACTGGATAGATTCTCGCGCCGGGCCAACTCCGGGCTGATCAACGCCGGATTGTCCCAAGTGAGTTTGCTGATCGGCTTGGGCAATTCCTGAAGCCAGCCGTTGTTGGCAAAACGCCCATCCCAAAGAGTCGGATCGGGATGAAAGGTGAGTTCTAACATTTTAACATCCGGCACTGCAGGAGCGAGTGAAAGCGCCTGTAGCGAAATATTCTTTGCCGGATTTGCAGTGCCTTCAATGAGTCCATCATGTAATGCCCGCCGCCATCCCTTCTCAAAATCAGGCCAATGGTTTTGCGATTGCCAATATGCGCGCACGATTTCGTAATCACTCCGCGACTGCGTTTGCCAAAGGGCATCGAGCAGTTCGTGCGCGGACTTTCCTGCGTAAAGCGGAAAAATCAGTGGTTGGATAATAGAAGCCGTTCCATCAAACGCGCGGGCGTCGCTCCAGGATTCGAGGAAATGATTTTGTGGGATGTGCCACTGGCAATACGCCGAAGTTTCATTCACATCAGCGCCAAGATGAACGCGCAATTTGGCCTTCATCAGGTTTTCCTCGAAGTAGAAGTCGACCGGCGCGTTGAACACTGGATTTCCACCCAAGATCACAAGCAGGTACACATTGCCATTCTTCAAATCGTCGTTGAGCTGCTGCAACGACTCCACTTGGCTCAGCGGACTGGACAGGATGGGCGACGTATAACTCACTGTACTGCCCGCATTGCCCAGAAAATGATTCATCACGTGAGCGAGCGCATGAATGATGGGCGGTTGTTGGTCACCGGCGATAATGACAGCCGCTCCTCGATTTTGTTGGAGATCGCCCGCGACCGCCTTGATCCACTTGTCCATTGCGGGATTCGGGCGGTACGAAGCCGATGGCGCGATGGCGCCCAATTCCTGCGCCAATCCACGCGCAAAATATTCTATCTCGCCGGAAGCCAGTGGCAGGCGATGGTCCGCGTTCGAGCCTGTGATGGTCGGGGTGCTTTCCACCACATAAAGCCTGTTCCCCTCGTCGCGACCGACATTTACACGCCGGGCATTTATAAATTCGCGCGCATAACGCAGGCTCGCGGGGTGGCTGAACAGAAAGTCTGAATCCAGCGAAACGATTATTTTCGCTTTATCGAAGTGATAATGCGTCTCGAAGATTTCTCCGAAGGCCAGCCGCGCGCCTTCATAAACATTATCGCGATTAATCGGTTCATATTGATGCCAGCGCGCACCGGGAAATTTTTCCAATATCGCCTGGATCTGCGCATAGAGCGTCGGCGACGCGACGGTCTCCGTCAAGATACGCAACCCCCCACCACCCTTGGTTTGTTGAATCCGCAATGCGTCATTGAGATCGGAAAGAAACGTCTCCCAGGAACTGATTTCACCGCCGTTGAGAATGGCCTGCGAACGGTCAGGGTCGTACAAATCGAGCAACGACGCCTGGTGAAAAACATTGGTCGCACCCAGGCTCATCGGATGATCAGGGTTACCCTCGATCTTAGTCGGATGACCTTCATGACTTTCCACGAGCAATCCAGCGGCAAATCCACCAAGCGGCATGGCAGTGGCAAAGAAAAGCGGTTTACCGGGGACCAGTTCCTCCGGCTGTTTGACATAAGGGACGATGCGCTCGGCCGGTTGGCGTGTGCAGGCGGTGAGTCCGGCCAGTGCGAGCGTGGCACTGGTGATCTTCAGAAAATGCCTGCGATCCATGCCCTCGAGCCATTCGGAGGGATGCTCGGGAAATTCTCGGTGCAGCGAGTTTTTGAATTCTTCGCTCTGCGCGAGCTCATCCAGGCCGCGCCAGTAACGCTTCGGGGCATTTGTCATGTTCGCGTTCATCGGTGACACATGCTGCAATCGGTGAGTTGTGTGACATTCACATGGTACGCCTGGACCAGTTCACTGTTCAGCTGGTTGTTCTTCCACATCATGTTGAAGACTTCTTCACGCGGTCGGATATATTTTTCCGGATGTTTGTGGCAGTCGAGGCACCACTTCATGTAGAGCGTGTTCTGCTGCCAGGTGAGCGGCATTTGATCGATCTGGCCATGACAGGTCGTGCAACCGATGCCCTGCTTGACGTGGATGCTGTGATTAAAAAAAACGAAGTCCGGCAGGTCATGCACCCGCGTCCAGTGTAACGGCTGATTTTTCGCGAGGCTCTCCCGCACCGGAACGAGCAACGGCGCATCGGTCCACAATTGCGAATGACAAGTCATACAGGTTTCCGTTGACGGCATGCCGGCGAAAGCAGATTTCTCGACCGAGTTGTGGCAAAAACGGCAATCGATACCCAAGCCATCCACGTGATGTTTGTGGCTGAATGGCACTGGTTGCTCACGCGGAATACCTACGCGGGTCGTGTAAGGTGACCAATAGACCGCATGCAACGTCCATCCTCCTACGAACAATAGGAGCACTACGGCGAGCAGACTTGCCCGCATGATCGTGTTTGCGCGCGGACTGAAAAGTTGCGGCATGCCTCCTCTTTTCCCGGGTTCGAGAAATCCTTTCGGGAAATCAGCTACGCTCGTGCCAAATGTGCCTTTGGAAAATTAGCCGGCTGAACGATCGGGGTGCTATTGCTTAAAAGTCAGCTTGTTCGCGCAAGTTCAGCTTGGAACCTTCCAATGTGAGGACATTGAGTTGTGCAGGATTCGGATTTTTGAATCTGCAAATTGCATAGGTGCCTATTGCAATTTGCATACGAGTCGGGGAGGCCAATGTGACACGTGACTTTAAGCTTCTTCAAGTGACTTTGCGCCCAATCTTGAACGCTTGCCATCAGCTTTAATAACTTTATCGCCCTCCCTGGAAAAATAAAAATTGAATAGCGCATACATAAATCGAAGTTTGTTGGAGCCCACCTGGATCCTGACCCCATCCAAAAAAATAAATTCACTTTAATTTACCTTAATCCACTTTAATTCAGCTCAATTTCGCCAGTGGTTCAGGTCGGACTGGCGATTGGAAAGTCCCAGAACCCGCAAACAAGAATGTCTGCGCTGTACCGCACCCCCCTGCCACGCTTGCCAAATTTAACGCGGTTCCACGTGGCGTTTCCCATTTCAAAGATCACCTTGCCGCCATAACGTAGCGGCGGCGGGCCGGTTCCCCGGCAAAACAAATCACTTATACCACACCTTTTCCATCTTGTAACTGTGATGGTCACGCTAAATGCATTTTCTTTGAAAAATCTTTCAGGCACATAAAACCCAATGAAGACAGGCCTTTCATTCAGGTCGCACAGCTCAAAAATGGAAAAATCCCGCGCACAAGCTGTGCAGGCACTTTAAAAGCGCTATTTCATCTTGCACAACATCCGGTAAAACCGTGACGAAGCCGAATGATTTTTATCCGCCATGACCTTCAGCGTCTCATCTCCGGTCAAGTTGGTGACGCTGGTTCCGACAGCGAAGTGTGTCTACGATCTCCAAACCAACTAAAAGCCCAAGAACCGGGCTCCTGAACGGAATTGAAAATTCGTTCGCGCATTCCTCGCGGCGGCCCTGTGACTTCGCCCAACACAAATGTTTCGTTATCAATATCTTGTGATTTAAACGGGCAATTACTTTCAGATTTCGTCTAAGAAACACACGGTTGGCGTGTCATACATAGTGAACACGATGTCATATCGGGAAACAAAAGCCGGATAACCAATGCCGGGCATGGCAGCAATTCAAACAGATAGTGCCGGGGTTCAAACGCAGAAGCGGGAAACGATTGAAGAATTGTTTGCTGCACTGGAGTCGCCCCTGTTGCAATACGCCCTCCGGCTCACCGGCGACCGCGAGCTGGCCGAAGACACGGTTCAGGAAGCGTTCATGAAATTGCATGCGGATTCAGGACAAGTGCGCGAGCCACGCCGGTGGCTGTATCGCGCCGTTCACAATCTCGCTCTCAACCACCGCCGCAAGTCCAATAAGATTGTCCCTCTTCTAAAAAGTCCCGACGACGACAAATCCTCCGCAGATGAAACCGCGGATGCGCAACTATTGCCGGATGAACAGATCGTGCGGCTGGAAGGCATCGGGCTCGTCCGCATCACGCTCGAGACGCTGGATGAACGCAGCCGCGAATTGATCCGGCTGAAATTCAACGAGGAACTTTCCTACAAAGACATCAGCTCGCGTACCGGCCTCACGGTCGGCAACGTGGGATACCTCCTGCATCACGCGTTGAAAACCATCGCCGACGAACTGGCTAGAACGGGAGTTGTGCCATGAACCCGGATATGCCCCAACCTTCACGCCCCGAGATCGAAGCCCGGCTCACCGCGCTGCTCCTCGGCGAATTACCGGCGGACGAAGCCACGCTCCTGCACTGGGCCATCGCCCACGACGCGGAACTGGCCAAAGTCCACGACCGTCTCAAACGCACCATCGAGCTCACGCGCGAAATCGTCGCGCAACCTGTCGAGATATCTTCGACGGCGACCAGCGTGCCGTTGAAACTCTCCGACGCACGCCGCGAAAAACTACTCTCGATGTTCAAGACGGTGAAACCGAAGGAATTTGCGCCACGGAGACGACGGGTTGAAATTACTGTCCTCGAAGTAGCTGCTGTATTGGCGATCGTCGCTCTGCTGGCGGCGATGCTCTTACCCAATTTCGTCAAATCGCGCGAATCTTCGCAGAAGAATGCAGTCATTAACAATCTCCGGCAAATCGATGGCGCCAAGGAACAATGGGCGCTCGATCATCACAAAGACGCTGGCGATCTGCCAACGTTCGACGATATCCGTGGGTATATCAAAGGGGGAGACATGTCATCCGTTGCAGGCGAATCATATGTCGTGGGTCGCATCGGTGAATCGCCTGTAGCAGAGCTTGACGCCAGCAAAGCCAAAAAAATTGGCAGCCTCGCGGGCAGTCCTGTTGTCGATGGCAAGGTTGAGGTTTCACTGGACGACGGAATGACGGCTAGTACGCCAAACAATCATCTAATCTCGGCGGCGTTTGCCCCGGCAAATGAACCACGCAAAGAGCAGTCTTTCTCTGCGGGAATAGTGAGTGTGGGCGGCCTTGGTGACAGTTCGACGAAGTTCTCGCCATCGGATTTCACTACTGGTGGGTACCCCAAAGAAACACCGCCGGTCTACTCACAAAATGCGGTTGGATATGCGAATGTGACTCCTACCACTCCGGTCTATTTGGGTGCACAAACGCCCACTCCCGAGGTTACCACCATCAGCGGAAAGACTGCTTCAACGACCATTGAGAACTCTGTGGATTTTCCGGCGGCGCAACCTGCCAGACAAACAGACGGGTTCAACCTGGGTGAACCACTTGGCGAACCAATGAATGTCAGCTTGCTGGCCGGGCCAGACGCGGTCAGTTACAATCCCGCTGCTAACGGTGTAGGTCAGAGCTTCGGCGGTGACAGTATATCTGAAAATGAGGTTTTTTCGGCTGGCGCAAATTCCGCCAAAAAGGACGGCAGTGTCATATTGGGCGCTCCGCTCAGCAACGACCAGGTAGATCTCTCAATACTCAAGGAACAAACTCAGCATACTGGAAAAATCGAAGGTTATATTGCGTCCAACGGATACTCCGCACAATTCGGCTGGTCCGACATCATGCGCCTCCGCCAGGGCAACCCTGCTCTCGCGGATGGCAGCGTGCAACAAACCTCCGGGTCGGGATTGCGTGATCTGATGGCGACGAATTCGGCGTTATCTGTGTGGGGAGATGTTCCCATCACCGGTGCCTTGCCTCTCCCAACGAATCGTTTTTCGAGCCGGTATGCATTCAGTACACCCGAAACCCAGAGTCATGACCTGGCATATGCACAGCCCTACTACGAAGCCAAGGAGCAGCTCGACCGTTCCAAAAAATTCTCGAAAATCCTCGAGATGAAAACCCTCTCAAAGGCCACAGACGCCAGTCTGCCGATGACCGCCGTTGTCCAGATAATCGAGACGGCCAAACCGCCGGAGGCAAAATCCGATTGGGGAATCCTGTCCGGATTGCAACCAAGCCCGGAAAGCACGGCGCGCATAAAGGTCACCCGCACCGCGCCTGATACTGGAGGCCTTGAAGTGCAGGCCAACCAGGGCGGCTACGACCCTTATTTCATCCCAACGGAATTTGGGGTCATCAAATCGACCGGCGTGCTCGACCGTGTCATAAATTCCCTGCACCTCACCGAAACGTGGTCGAAAAACGGCAGGCCCGTGGATATGGCGAAGGCCGAGGAGATGTTGCGCAGCCGGCTTTCCCTCAGCCCGGTGCCGAACACCACTCTCGTGGATATCACGATGAAGGGCGATAGCCCGAAAGAATCCGCCGATCTCGCCAATGCCGTCGCGGATGCCTACAGCGAGCAGCGCAAAGAAGATAATGACAAGTTGGAAAACCGGGGCGTCGCGGCGTTAAAAGAGCAGTCTGCCGAGCAGGAGAAAATAATCGCCGACCAGGCGCAAGAGGTCGAACGCCTCCGCAAGCTTTACCATATAGATGAACCAACCAATTCCAACGGCGAGCCGCCCGCCGCTCCACGCACGCCTTCCACCAATGCGCCGATTCCGCAGCCGGAAGTCCAGGTGCGCGAAAACCCCTTCTCCACTTTCTCGCTCAATGTCAGTGATGTGTCGTTCAAACTGGCAGCGGCAAGCCTGGAGCAAGGTAAGCTGCCGGATCCCGCGTCCATCCGCACCGAGGAATTCATCAACGCCTTTGATTATCGCGATCCTGACCCCGCGCCCGGCACGCCGGTGGGCTTCGCATGGGAGCGCGCGCAATATCCCTTTGCACAAAATCGCGACCTTCTGCGCTTCTCCCTCAAGACGGCGGCGAGCGGACGCACGGCTGGTCGCGCGTTGAACCTCGTTTTGCTCGTGGATAGTTCCGGTTCCATGGAGCGCGCGGACCGTGTGGGCATCATCCGCGAGGCCTTGCGGGTGTTGGCCGCGCAATTACAACCGCAGGACAAGTTGAGCATCGTGACCTTCGCGCGCACGGCGCAGTTACGCGCGGATGGTGTGTCCCGTGCGGACGCCACCAACGCCATCGATCGCGTGAGCGGTCTCACGCCCGAGGGCGGCACAAACCTCGAAGAAGCCATGAACCTCGCCTACCAGGCCGCCTTGCGCCATTACCTCGCGGACGGCATGAACCGTGTTGTGTTGTTGACCGATGGCGCAGCGAACCTGGGCAATGTCCAACCGGAAGCGCTCAAACAAAAAGTGGAATCCTTCCGCAAGCAGGGCATCGCGCTGGATTGCTTCGGCATCGGCTGGGAGGATTACAACGATGACCTGCTGGAACAGCTTTCCCGTAATGGCGATGGCCGTTACGGTTTCATCAACACGCCTGAAGAAGCTGCGACCGGTTTCGCCGGACAACTCGCGGGCGCGCTCAAGATCGCCGCATCCGATGTGAAGGTGCAGGTCGAGTTCAATCCGCAGCGCGTCATCTCGTATCGCCAGATCGGTTACGCGAAGCACCAGCTCACCAAGGAACAATTCCGCGATAACACCGTGGACGCCGCCGAAATTGCTGCCCAGGAGGCAGGTAACGCGCTCTATACGATTGAGACCAATCCCAATGGCGAAGGCCCCATCGCTACCGTGCGCATCCGTTATAAAACGCCCGGCACCACGGATTATCACGAGCAGGAATGGCCGGTGCCGTACACCGGCGCGAGTGTGTCGCTGGAAAAATCGAGCGTCGCGATGCGCCTGGCCGCCACGACGAGCGCGTTCTCCGAATGGCTCGCCGTGAGCCCGTTCGCGCAGGAGGTTTCACTGGACCAACTGCTTCACACCCTGAGCGGCGTGCGGGAAACGTACGGCGCTGACACGCGCCCGAAGAAATTGGAATGGATGATCCGGCAGGCGGCGAGCCTGGAGGGGAAATGAGACTAACCCAAAACCGTAGCGCAGAATTGCATTCTGCTGTATCGCGGATTTGTAATCCGCAGGCTGTTGAATGCAGGAAAGTCGCAGGAAAGTGCGCCCAACCAGCCGCGTGCAACCCGGCGATACAGCAGATTCAAAATCTGCACTACACTTGCGCAACCCGTCATCGGCCTCGTAGCGCAGAATTTTATTCTGCTGTATCGCGGATTTCCAATCCGCAGGCCGCTGAACACACGAGCGTCACAGGAAAGTGCGCACGGCCAGCCGCGCGCAACCCGGCGATACCGCAGATTCAAAATCTGCACTACTTTCGCGCACCTCGCCACGCATTGCTCCACTGCCAATCCTCTACTTTGGCACATAACCGAGCTTTTACTGGGTTATTCGTCACATAACGACAACACCCCGTATGTTCCTCATCGTTGCGAATCCAATGGTCGAAGGCTTCTGGCTGCCAGAAAGCTTCACCTGTTCGCTTCAAGAGCTTGTTCACTTCCCGGGCGGTGTATCGCTTGAGACTTTGGACTATCGCGCTCAACGTGTGATTCGGCATTGGCCACAGAACCAGATGCGCGTGGTTCGGCATCACGACCCAGGCATCCAGCCGGTATCTTTGTCCGTCAAAAAACTTGAAAGCGGCGGCAACGAGGCCAGCAATGTCCGGGCGCTTGAGCAAACATTCACCACACCCTTTGTCCAGAAACGTTTCCAATTTTCGAAAATAGTCGCGTTCGATTTCATCAAGCAACACTGTTTGGGACGTTTCTTTACCGGGCCTTTTTGCGGAATCCTTGCGGGCATAAAGCAGTTGAAGCCGCTGGGCGCGCTCCGCCTGGTATTTCAGCAGCACAGCTTGCGGCAACGAATCGGCGAGACGGAACGTGATGAAGCAGCGTGCCCCTTCCCGTTTGACGTGCGGCAGATATCCGCGCGAATGAATCCCCGAGCTCAGCGGATTGGCCGCCTCTGGTTTCACTCCGGTAGTGCGCAATGCAAACATTACGCGCTCCGCTCTTGGATTTTTCTCCGCAGGAAACACGCGGAAAAAATAACGGAAAGAACCACTGCCACGCAACCGCGTTGTAGCGCAGAATTGCATTCTGCTGTATCGCGGATTTGCAATCCGCAGCCTGCTGAACACACGAGAGTCACAGGAAAGTGCGCCCAACCAGCCGCGCGCAACCCGGCGTTACAGCAGATTCAAAATCTGCGCTACAATACAACTTTTTTACAAACCTTTCACCCCCGCCTGACAAGTCCCGGGGATGTGACCTGTTAAAAATATCAAGATTATGAAAACCAAAATCAGCGCCCTCGTGATGGTTCTCGCCCTCGCCCTGCTCCTTCCCAACGCTGCGGTCGCCCAACTCAAGCTCACCGGCGCGCGGCTCTTCGGCATCGGAACGGATGGCAAGCGCAACGGCAATTATTGGAACACGGTGGGGAACGACGGCGGCTACAACGTGTATCTCTTCACCGGTACACCGAAATCATCCAAATTTCTGAACAGCGGCAACACGGATGATTCGCTGAACCCGAAATTCAATCTCACGTCCGGCACTTATTCTTTTGGCTTCGCCGCTGACACTGAGCCGACCCCGGACTTCGAACTGGAACTGTGTTTCAATGACGACTCAACGACCTGCATCAGCGTCCGGGCGCGCGACGGCGGCAACGGTCAATTTTCCGGCACGACCACATATAGCACCGGTGAATACACGGTCACACTGATCGGCATACAAACATTCTCGCCACGGGTCGACCTGGTGAGCCCTTACGAAAACAAAACGAATGGGGTCATCGATCTCGCCGGCAGTTTCACCGTTCGGGTCACACGCCGGGATGTGCCCCGGAAAGCCATCACGCTGAATGATTTTAAATTGATCGGTGATCTCACCGGCGACGTGGCGTCATTCACGCTGATGGCAAACGCAATCGTGGATGACCCGAAGGGCGGCACGCTGGAATTGTTAAACGGCTCAGTGGCACTAACGGATATCGGCGCGCATGCGAATTGGGATCTGAGCGCGGAACCGGACCGCATCACCGCCACGTTCGACCGCGCCGGGAATTTTCCGGTCCAAATAAAATTCAATGCCGCGGTCCAAAAACATGACGATTTGAATTCGGTGGACTTCCACGTCGCCTCAGCGGCGTTGTCACCGGTCGTGTTACAAGGTCTCCCGGCGGATACGCAATTCAACTTCGCCAATGCGGCGCGACCGGACCGCTCAGGAACGAATTTCACGAGCTTCCTGCCCGGCAGTGGTGCCGTGAATTTTTCCTGGAAGCAGGCGCACACGGAAGCCTCGGGAAAACTTTTTTACGCCGTCGAGATGCTTTCGCAGATAACAGTCAGCCCCGGACTGATGCGACAAGTGGCGTTGCTCAACGGCAAGGTGATGCAAGGTGAGATGAATCGCGTTGTGTTGTCTTTGCACGGTTCCGGGGAAGTCACCCGGGTGCTCGGTGACCAGGTGCTCGCGTGGAACATCGAGCCCGGGACGAATTCCGCCGACCGGCGCCTCGTGGTGCAATTCAACCAGCCGCAAAAGGAAACATTCGCCGTGCAGGTGCAGATGCAGACGCCGCTCGGCGCCTTCCCGCAAGTGGCCGATGCGATCCAGATCAGTCCCGAGAACGCGACGCGCTTCGCAGGTTATTTCCGCATCGTGAACGAGGGGGCGGTGCGCCTGGAAGTGGCGCAGGCAAACGGCTGCTCACAGATTTCGTCGGACCAGTTTCCCGAGGATGAGACCACCAGGGCGGCCTTGCGCGGTACGGGCGACCAAAAGTTTGCCTATCGTTTTTCCAGCCCGGACTTCGCGCTGCGGATCCAGGCGGACCAGATTTTGCCGGAGGTCGGCGTTTCGCAAGTGCTCGCCTACAATCTTGCCGAAAATGAACTGGCCATCGATGCGGAGATAGAACTGGATGTGCGCGATGCGCCGTTGCGGGAACTGTTGCTCAATGTGCCGCGTGGTTACGCCATCGCAGGCATCACCGCCGCCGGCTTAAGCGATTATTTTGTGCGCGAGCTGCCTGATGCTCCGGCAACGGAACTGAGACTGGTCTACGGCCAGCCGGTACTGGGCCACCAGGTCGTGCAATTACGGCTCGAACGCAACCAATCACCCGGCGAAACGAATTGGGTGTTGCCGCGCGTCGAGGTAGCGAAAGCGAAATCGGTGCGTGGATTCATCGGCGTGTCAGCGGACGCGGGCTTCCGGCTGACGACGGACCGCTCCCAATCGTTGACGGAGATAGCCACCGCATTTTTTCCGGGCAAAGCCATTGGACTGCAGGCAGCATTCCGCCTGAGCGACGCGAATTGGGATGCAACGATGCGGGTGGAACGATTGCCACAAACAGTGCAGGCAGATGCGTTCCATCTTTTTTCTGTCGGCGAGGGCGTCGCCTATGGTAGCAGCGTCATCAATTACAATATTTCTGGCGCGCCGATGGCTGCTTTCCGCATCGAAATGCCGGATGAATATTTCAATGTCGAGTTCACCAGCAAAGATATCCGCAGCTGGCAGAAGACGACCAACGGTTACGTAGTACAACTGCATTCGCCGGTGTCCGGTGCTTACACATTACTCGCTACTTATGAACGGCCGTTCAAGTCACAGGGCGAAACGTTGACCTTTATCGGCGCGCGCGCAACGGATGCGCAATCTGAACAGGGCCACGCCATCGTCATCAGCTCTTATCAGTTCCAGGTGAAACCGACGGCCGTTTCATCAGGCCTGCTGGCATTGGAATCTGGCGAAATTCCGGCAGAATACCGGCTCTTCTACGATGCGCCGGTGCTGGCGGCCTATCGTTATTCGTCGCGGCCGTTCGACCTCAAGCTTGCGCTCAGTCCACTGGTCCAAGGCGATTCGCTCAACCAGGTCGTCGACCGCGCCTCACTCGACACGCGCATCTCGAAAGAAGGCCAGGTACTGACGGAAGTGCGTTACTTCGTGAAGAACCGGGGCAACCCAAACTTCCGCCTGACACTTGCTGATGGCACCGATCTGTGGTCGGCGACGGTCAACGAACAAGCGGTGGTGCCGGTGCGCGATGGCAAGGCGGTGCTGATCCCATTGCCGCAACGCGCGGCCCCGGATGCCGTGCTGACGATCGATTTGAAGCTCGCCTCTAGGTCTGGCGAGGCGCAACGCGTGTCGATCGCCGCGCCGGTCGTCGACGCGCCTGTCCTGCTCGCTGAATGGAAATTGCAACCGGATGAAGGCCGGCGATTGGTTTTCCATACAGGATCGCTCTCTCCGGTCGGCGGCACGCCGGATGACTCTGGTTTTGCGCAATTGCTGCGGCTGCTCAATCGTCGTGGTGCCTACGGCGCGCTGGGCATTACCGTGGTTTTGGTTGCGCTGGGCCTGTTGCTTTGGCGCTGGGCGGGAGACCCGAACGCCGGACGCTTCAGTCCGCGCCATATCGCCGGTTCACTATTCGGTTTTGCGGCCATCGCGCTGGCGGCGATAAGATTGTACAATTTCAGTGCGGCAGCGTCCGAAGGCTCTGGCACCCTGCCCAACGCGTTGACCTTTCTTGCGCCGGTGCAACAGGCAGCGAGCGCATTGACCGTGGAGGTCGGAAATGTTTCGGCAAAAATATCGATCTGGAGCAACGCATCGGTGGCTTTGCTGGTGGCCGGTGCGGTCATGATCTTCTTCTTCGCATTCACCGCCACTTCCCGGTGGACGAAATCCCTGGCAAAGGTTTGCGCCTGGACGATGCTCGCGTGGGCTGCACTGCGATGGACGAATGGAGCGCCCGCATTCATCGCGGTAGTAGGTGCGTATCTGCTTTTCTACCTGGTGATTCCGGCATTGAAACAATTATGGCGCGTGCCTGAGAAGCAGATGATAGCGGTGACTGGCGTGGCTCCACATGCGGCAGCGATTTTGATCGGCCTCTGGGTGTTGGGCACGACGGTGGGGCAGGCGGCGCTAGTCGCGGATTCGGTCACGCAGCAGATCCGTATCGAGGACAAATTTGCATTGGCGACGGTAAAGCTCCATTGGCAGGCGGAGAAAGGCCAAGTTCTGCCGCTGCTCTCCGAACCAGCCGTGATCACTCATGTTTCATTTCCTCGCTCGCTCAAACTGGAGCAAACGGTTTTGGACTCAAAACGCATTCAACAGCTGGTCGCACAGGCAGGCGGCTCCTTCGACATCGAGGTGCAATACCAATTGCAAGTGACGAAACGCGAGAATGAAACCGGTTTCGTCCTGCCAGTGCAGAGCGGGCTGATCAACCAGGTCACGCTCACCCTGGCAGACCTGGATGTGGATGTGAATTCGCCCCAGGCCGTCACCGCGCAACGCCGTGCCGTGGGCACGAATACGGTTGCTTCGCTCGTGCTCACACCGGCAAGTAACACCTGGGTGGGTTGGACGCCGCGCAGCCGGGATGTGAAAAGCGAGAAGGCGGTATTTTATGCTGAGGCCACCCAGCTTTACGCGCCGTCGGCGGGCGTCATCGAAGGTGCGCACAACATTTTCATCCGTCCGGCGCAAGGCGAGTTGAGCGAACTGGTTTTCACGGTGCCGGTGGGTTTGACCATCACGGACGTTGCCGACGCCAGCCAGTCCGAGACACGCAAGACGAATCCGCTGGTTTCGCTCTGGCGGTTTGATCCTGATACGAGAAAGCTCCGCGTCACACTAACGGGGGCGCGGTCTAAACCTTTCAATGTTCTCATCCGGTCTCAGATGGCGGTGACGCCCTTGCCGTTTGAAAAATCTGTCGGGTTGATTTCGATGGATGGAGCGGCAGGACAGATCGGGCTGCTCGGCGTGGCGACGGGCAATGAAGTTCAGTTGGACAACGTGAACGCAGAGAACTTCTCACCGATCAACCTGGAAGATTTTCCAGCCAACCTTGTGAATAAAATGGTGGGGCAAATTCCCGGACTGACGGTGCGGCGCGCGTTCCGTTACTCGGATCTGGGTGCGATGGCGTCGGTGAAGGCATCGGCCGTGGAACCGGATGTGCGCGTGGAAACCCAGGACACCTTGTCTCTTGGTGAAGACCGCATGGTGCTGGCCACGACCGCGAACGTCACCATCACACGCGCGGGGATCTTCCGGTTAAGTTTTGCGTTGCCGGCGAATTTTGATGTTGAAGCCATTAGCGGCGCGGCATTGAGCCATTGGACAGAAATGAAGACCGGCGAAGGCCGCATCATCACATTGAACCTTACTGGTAAAACAGAAGGCGAGCAGCAATTCACCATCAGCCTCGCCGGAACCGGGGTGAAAGCCACCAACGGCTGGAGTGTTCCGCAACTCACCTTTCGCGAAGCCACTAAACAGCGCGGCACGCTATTGATCGTGCCCGAGCAAGGGATGCGCCTGCAGGCGGGCGCGCGCGATGGGGTCACCCAACTGGATCCACAGAAATCCGGTATCAAACAGAAAGGTGTGCTGGCGTTCCATCTCTTGCAATCGTCATGGAACCTGGCGCTGGACGTGGAGCAAGTGGATCCGTGGATACAAGTGACTAGCCTGCAACAGGCAACGGTGAACGACGCACAGGTGAAGATCATTGCGAACCTGCAATACCAGATCGAGAACACGGGCGTTAAATCGTTCCACGTGTTGCTGCCCACCAACGCAGAAAGTGTGACATTCCATGGGGATCAGATCGCGGATTTTCGTCCGGTGGAAGGCGCAAATGATTCCGGCCCGGATCGCGAATGGGAAATCAAATTGCAGCGGCGCGTCATCGGACAATACCTGCTACAGGTAGTATACCAGACACCAGTGGCCGAAAATTCGGCGGAAACGGTGTTGCGCGGCGTACAGGCGTTGGACGTGAACCTCCAGCGCGGTTTTGTGACGGTACAATCGTCTGGACGCCTGCAGGTGCGCGCTGACAGTCCAAATACATCCGGCCTACAAGCTGCCGAGTGGCAGAGCATCCCACGCGCCTTACAGGCGGGTGACCTCACCCAGATGCAACCGGCGAATTTCACGTTCCGCCTCGTGGAAGCGGATTTCCATCTGCCGTTAAAGCTGGAAAGGCACGAAGCCGCGAAACTTCTGCCGGCGCGCGTGCGCAACGTCGATTTCACTTCCGTTATCTCGGATGCGGGTACAATGCTTACCCAGGTGCACCTGGACATGGAGCCGGGCGATGCGCGCCCACTGCATCTCAAACTGCCGCATGACGCAAAATTCTGGTTTGCGTTCGTGAACAAGAACGGCGTGTGGCCTTCGAGTGAATCGGATGAGATACTCATTCCGCTGGCCCAACCGGCCCATGGGGATGCGACCATCCCGGTAGAATTCTTTTTCAGCAGCCAGATCGGCACGACGGACGCGCGTTCACTCGACCTGAAATTGATCGCGCCGCAATTCGACCTGCCATTGGAAAACATCACGTGGCGCGTTTTTCTGAACGATAAGTGGCAGGTGCGGAATCCGGACGGCACCATGCAATTGCAGCACCAGGAACTGGTGTCCGGCGCGGCGGTGGACCTGCAGGGTTATTTGCAGGAAGAAGTCGGGCAGCAACAGGCGAAGACGAAGGAGGCCGAACAGATGTTTGCGCTGGGAAATTCCGCCTTGCAAAGCGGGGAGCCGCAACAGGCGCGCCGTGCGTTCCAGTCTGCGTATGAGCTATCCGCGAACGATCTGGCGTTCAATGAGGATGCGCGAGTGCAGTTGAACAACGTCAAATTGCAACAGGCGTTGGTGGGGTTGAATGTGCGGCAATCGGCGATGGCAGGTGAACCAGCGGGGCTTGCGGGAAAGTTCCGCAACAATCAGGACGCCAATTACACGCAACAGGACGCGCAAGAAATCATCGACCGCAATAACGCCGACGATAATACGGCCCTCACGCGATTGGCTGCGCGGCTCATCCAGCAGCAGGATGCTGCTGCGCCGAATCCGGCCGTCATCCGCGCGAACATTCCGCAACAGGGACAGCTGCTCACGTTCAAACGTGCAGTGCTAGTGGATACTTGGGCCGACCTGAATATCGGGCTGCGTGCGACGGCCGCCAAAGCGGCATCGTGGAGCGTGCGGTTGCTGGTACTGACGGTGACAGCATTTGTGCTCGCCATTTTTGGAATGGCGGCACAGCGATTTACCCGGCAATGAAAAGCACGAGCAGGCCGGATCCAACACACTTAAGCCATCTCTGTTTGCAGGGATTTACAACATAACCGCCGCAGACTTATGTGAGATTATGTCAAGTATTGGAGATATTACTGAACGCCACATCGTGTCGGAGGAAAAAACCACCTTGATTTAGCTTGAGACGGCTTGAGACCGGGCCTGTTTGCCAAAAGGGGCATGGAACGCAAAGTCGGGGGATTTTATTACTCCGTTTAACTCCCGATAACTCCCCATAATTCCGTTTCCCGCCAGATCTCCCCGGCAGGACCGGGCATTCCCTGCCCACCCCCATAAAGTGGTTGGAATTGGGTGGAATCACTCCGCTGACGCGCCAATTCTGTATCTTGATCCCGCATTTTATTCGCACGCTTGGCATGTTTCACACAGCCCCTTTTCACGTCAAATTGTCAAAGAACCAGTCAAATATTACCACAATAGTCAAAATTTGTCAAATTTTATTCCCGCCACCGTTGACAACGGGATTCTGCCAGCCGCCGGGGGGCGTGACCCGTTCGATTTCGGTCGGACCCCAGGTTTTCGGCTCATACTCGAACAATTCGCTTCCCGTTTTTAACACCGGTTCAACGATCCGCCACGCCTCCTCGACATAATCCTCGCGGGCAAACAAGGTGGCGTCACCCGCCATCGCATCGCCGAGCAAGCGCTCATAGGCATCCATCTCTCCGGCGCTGGGATAACGGCTGCTCTCTATCTCCACCGGCTGACTCATCGATTCGTCAGTTGGAGTAATATTGTTCAGGCAGGTGGCGAATGCGATGTCTGGACTGATACGCAACCGGAGATAATTCGACCTCAAATCGTAGCCTACATACATCGTGGGCGCGTGGCGCAACCTGACCACGGCTTCCGTGCACGTGACCGGCAAATTCTTTCCCGCCCGGATGTAGAAAGGAACTCCCCGCCAGCGCCAGGAATCGATCTCCAACCTGATCGCGGCAAACGTTTCCACCTGGGAATCGGGCGCCACGCCGGGCTCCTGCCGGTAGCCACGAAATTGGCCCCGGACCAGGTCCTTCGCCTCCAGTGGCGGGATGGCTTTCAGCACCTTGACCTTTTCCTCCCGGATGGATTCACTGTCAGTGCGGACCGGCGGCTCCATCGCCAGGTTGGCCATCACCTGAAGCAGGTGGTTCTGCACTACATCCCGGATGGTGCCGACCTGCTCATAAAACGCGCCCCGGCCCTGGACGCCAAAATCCTCCGCCATCGTGATCTGCACGCTCTCGATATGATTTCTGTTCCAAAAAGGCTCAAGCATGGCGTTGGCAAAGCGGAAGAACAGCATGTTATGCACAGGAGCCTTGCCGAGATAATGGTCAATGCGGAAAATCGCCCGCTCGTCGAATATTTTGAGCAGAATAGCATTGAGCTCCTGAGCCGAGGCGAGGTCGCGACCAAATGGTTTTTCGATGATGACTCGCGCGTTTTTGGCGCAAGCGGCCTGGGACAGATGTTCCACCACGACGCCGAAGGCGGCGGGCGGAATGGCGAGATAGTAAGCGGGTCGTTGCGCCTGGCCCAATTCCTGGTGAAGCGCTTGAAAAGTCGCCGCGTCGTTGTAATCACCATCAATGTAGCGCAGCAGTCCGCATAGTTTATCAAACGCCACGGGATCAAGCCCGCCGTGTTTTTCGAGGCTGTCTTTTGCCCGAGCCTTGAGTTGGTCAAGATTCCAGCCGGCCTTGGCCACGCCGATGATCGGCACGTTGAGCGTCCCGCGCTTGACCATGGCCTGAAGCGCCGGAAAGATTTTTTTGTAAGCCAGGTCGCCCGTGGCCCCGAAAAACACCAACGTATCGGAATGGGATTCGTTCATTTTGTCTCACTTCCTTTTTTTTCCAGATGTCCCCCGAAACCAAAGCGCATGGCTGAAAGCAGTTTGTCCTGGTAATCCGCGTCACCGCGCGAGGCAAACCGTTCGTATAACGCCGTCGTCAGCACCGGCACCGGCACGCCCTCGTCGATCGCCGCCTTGATCGTCCAGCGGCCCTCGCCGGAATCAGAAACCCGGCCGGCAAATTGCGACAACTTCGGGTCCGCCGCCAGCGCATTGGCTGTCAGGTCGAGCAACCACGATGCGATCACACTCCCCCGCCGCCAGACTTCCGCGACGTCAGGCAGGTTCAGGTCGAACTGGTAATTTTCCGGGTTTTGCAGCGGTGTCGTTTCGGCGTCGGTTTCGGTTTGCTCCTTTCCCACATTCGCGGATCTCAAAACACTCAAGCCTTCGGCATAGGCGGCCATGATGCCGTATTCAATGCCGTTGTGGACCATCTTGACGAAATGGCCGGCGCCATTCGGTCCGCAATGCAGATAACCCTGCTCCGGGGTGCCGCCGAGTTTCTCGCGGCCCGGTGTGCGCGGAATATCGCCTATGCCGGGTGCGAGCGTGGCGAAGATGGGGTCCAGATGCTGCACCACTTCTTTCTCACCGCCGATCATCATGCAATAACCGCGTTCCAGGCCCCAGACACCTCCACTGGTCCCTACATCCACATAATGAATGCCCTTGGATGCCAGTTCCTTCGCGCGCCGCATGTCGTCCACATAATAAGAATTCCCGCCATCAATGAGGATATCTCCCGGCTCAAGTAACGGTGCTAAAGTAGCGATGGCTTCATCCACCCTCGCTGCCGGAACCATCAGCCACACCGTGCGGGGCTTCGCGAGTTTCTTCACCAGGTCGGCGGGGGAAGCGGCACCCACGGCCTTCTTCTTGACCAAATCCTTCACCGCCTGCGGAGTGCGGTCATAAACCACGCATCGATGCCCTTTCTTGATCAGCCGCTGGACCATGTTGGCGCCCATTCGGCCCAATCCCACCATTCCGATTTGCATAGCAGACGATTTTTTCATGATGCTCCTTTAATTTATCAGGGGGTCCTCGCTCCTTAACTTGCCTTCTAAGACAAGTTAATCTCATAAATGATCAACTTCCAGTCATCGTTTATCCCAGAACCTTGTACGGAAGCGTGCGCTACCGCATTGAGCAAAGGGCGAACCCTTGATCAGCAATGGCAGCTCAGGACATTGTTTCACCGCCATCCAATTGATTATTTCTTAGCGGCCGTCTCGCCCCGTCATGCAGCAAAGCGAGATTTTGTCAGGAACTGGCTAAAATAATTTTGCCAGGACTTTGGCTTTTTTGAGGGACAAATCTCGCTGCGATTCCATGGAGCGAATGCAGCATTTGAAAGTTCTAAACAAAGTAAGGGCTTTCGCCTATCCGATCGTGGTTGTAGGCTCGCGATACGACTATCAGCCGCCCATTGATTTGGAAGAGTGGGACGAATGACCCGGCCCATTGGCCGGGAACGAAGTCTCTTGGGCGCTGAAAAGCCATTTCTTGAACACCAATTTCAAACACCTTGTCTGGGCCATGATGGTCGTGGGTATGCTCAGTGGTTGTGTGGGACCGCGTCCTCACCCGGCGATTTCGAGTGAACCATTGCCGGCAAAACGGACGATAGGGCCCGGGCCGTTTCAACCGGCTTGGGAATCGTTGATAGCCAATTACCAATGCCCGGAATGGTTTCGCGATGCCAAATTTGGGATCTGGGCGCATTGGTCGGCCCAATGCGTGCCCGGACAGGGAGATTGGTATGCGCGAAACATGTACATCCAGGGAACCCGCCAGAACATTTACCACGTCGCACATTATGGTCCCCCGTCGGAGTTTGGGTTCATGGAGATCGACAACCTATGGCACGCGGAGAAGTGGGAGCCGGAAAAATTGATGGAATTGTATATCACAGCCGGCGCAAAATATTTCGTGGCCCTGGCGAACCACGAAGACAATTTCGACACTTACGACTCCCGTTATCATGCCTGGAATTCGGTGAACGTGGGCCCGAAGCGGGACATCATCGGCACCTGGGCCAGGGTTGCGCGCGCGCATGGCCTGCACTTTGGAGTTTCCAATCACTCATCCCATACGTGGCATTGGTTTCAAACGGCCTATGGTTATGACGCCGAGGGGCCGCTGGCGGGAGTTCGATACGATGCATATCGGCTGACCAGGGAGGATGGCCGGGGCAAGTGGTGGGAAGGACTCGATCCGCAGGATTTGTATGGCAAACCGGCGATGGTGATCCCGGATGGGTTCACTTCCAAACAAGCTGCCAAGGACTGGCAGGCCGACGCTAACGCGTGGAATGAAGCACCGCCGACCAACAACCCCGCGTTCGTGGATAACTGGTTCTTTCGGCTGCAAGACCTGCTGGATCATTACCAGCCGGACTTTCTTTATCTCGATAATACGAGGTTACCTTTGGGTCAGGCCGGCCTCGATATCGCGGCGCATTATTATAATTCCAACATGGCCCGTCATGGAGGAAAGCTGGAAGCCGTTCTCACGGCCAAAGGTTTACGCGACAACGAAAACAAGGCGATGGTCCGGGATTGGGAGCGAAGTGTTCCGGACGACATCCAGGAGTTCCCGTTTGAGGCCGATACGTGCATTGGTGATTGGCATTATCAGGACGACATTGAATACAAGACCGTCGGGCAAGTCGTCCAATCCCTGGTGGATATCGTGAGCAAGAACGGCACGATGTTGCTCAACATCCCGCAGCGTGGTGATGGCAGCATCGATGACCGCGAGCTCGCCTTCCTCCAGGGAATGGCAAAATGGATGCAGGTCAACGGGGTCGCGATCTATGGCACACGCCCGTGGCATTGGTTTGGCGAAGGGCCCACGCAAGTGCCGCATGGCAGAGGCGGCGACGCGAAACTCCCGTACACGCAGAAGGACATCCGTTTCACTACTAAGGATGGAGCGCTTTACGCTTTCGTCATGGCACTGCCAACGCAAGCAATCACCATCACTTCGCTCGGATGGGACGCAGAATTAGTCCGACCCATCCAGGCCGTTGAATTGGTTGGTTCCGGGGAACCGGTTCGCTGGGAACAAGGGAAAGACACGTTGACGATCCAAAAACCGGAACGCTTTCCCAGTGAAAACGTGATCGCATTCAAGATAACTTTCAGGTAAGAAAGTCCGCCGTGAAATCGCTCCCCCTTTGCGCCCGTCTCGCTGTCGTGGCTGTTATGCTGTTGACTGGATGCGCAAGCGATCACCAATCCCGGCAACCCATCGCCTTTAAACCGTTCAGCGTGGATCATCAGGACCGGACGAATTCGGGGGTGGATGTCTCTTTCCTCTTGGATGCACCCGCAGGCAAAGAGGGATTCATCCGCGTGCAAGACGGGCATCTGGTGAAACCGGACGGAACGCGCTTCCGCATCTGGGGCGTCAATCTTACTGGTTGGACGCGTGGTTCCACGCTATTGCCCCCGAAAGAACAGGCGCCGTTGTGGGCCGCGGAAATGGCGCGGTTCGGGATCAACTGCGTACGGTTTCATTTTCTGGACATGCCTTCGCAGGAAGGCGCTTTGACCAACGAAAGCGGGCGGCGTATGCCCACGGGATTAATTAAATTCGGAAAAACCTCACAGGAATTGGATCCTGAAGCGCTGGACCGACTCGACTTTTTCATCTCTGAACTGAAGAAACAGGGAATCTATGCGAACCTGAACCTCAACGTCGGACGGCATTACGCTGAAGGCGATGATGTGCCGGATTACAAGTTCATCCAGCGGGCTGCCACCAAAGGCATGACGTTTTTGGGAGACCGACTGCTGGCATTGCAACGGGACTACGCACGCAAACTTCTCACGCATTACAATCCCTATACGCAGTCCGAATATCGTAATGAACCAGCCGTGGCGTGCGTGGAGATCGCCAATGAAAATTCGCTCGTCGAGTTCTGGTGTCGCAATTGGCTGCAGGGGCAACTGACGCAGAAACATCCGGCGCCACAGCTCGACTTCTCACCGTATTACGAAAAAGTTCTCAGCGGCATGTACCAGGATTGGCTGGCAAAACACCGGACGCCTGAACAACTGGCCCAGCTCCGAAAACTCGCCGGCGTGAAGGCGGGCGAACCCATTCCCCGGACCAAGCGGCAGGATTTTCGCGACTGCCCCGCCGAATTATTCCACACGGAAGCGGAATTCTACATGTCGGTGGAGCAGGATTTTTTTCTCGGGATGAAATCATACCTGCAAAACGAGTTGGGCGTGAAATCGTTGGTCGTGGGAACAGCGGATCATACTTACTGGATCCCCAACCAACCGTTGATCCACACCACGTCGCAAATGGACATCGTTGACGGCCATGTGTATTGGGAACATCCCGCCATCACGGGACATCGCAACACGCCCATGGTCAACGCGCCGCTGGATTCTACGATCGTGAGGCTGAGCCGTTCCGCGGTCGCCGGCAAACCCTTCACGGTGAGCGAGGTGAACCACCCGAATCCGAACGACTATTGCGCGGAAATGATTCCCCTTTTGGCCGCCTATGGCGCGTTTCAGGACTGGGATGGGATTTATTTCTACACCTTTGAACCCAAGGCCGGGAAAGGCTGGCAGCCATTTGTGGCTGACTATTTCGACATCTCGCTCGACCCTGTCAAGATGATGCAGATATCAGCGGGCGCGTTGTTATTTTCGCGGTCGGACGTGGCACCGGCAAAACGGGTTGTCACCCGGACATTCTCAACCGAGCAAGTGTACGAAGCCTGTCGCCTCCCGGAAAGTGAGCGGCCTTATTTCACGCCGGGTTTTCCACTGTCGATTCCGCTGCGTTACGGCTCCCGTATCGGATGTTTCGATTGCGAACCCACCAGAACATTCGTTGATGACTCAAAACCGCCGTATGCCTCCGATACCGGCGAATTGGTCTGGCACGATTCAAAACCAGCTGGTGGCGTGGTCACCATCGAGACGGAACGAACCCAGGGTTTGATCGGGTTCATCCGGGACAACCCTGTGGAAGTGCGCCACATCAAAGCCGAAGTGAAGAATGATTTTTGCGCGATCACATTGTCATCCCTGACCCCGGAGCCCATTTGGAAGTCTACCAATCTGCTATTGACCGCCTGCTCGCGCTGGCAAAACACAGGTTCGAAATGGAATGCCCGCCGGACAATGTGGGGTGACGGCCCCGAAACGAAAGGCTGGGGGACCGGGCCTACACTGATTGAACCGGTGACCGGCTGGCTTACGCTCCGTGACCTCGATGGCGCGGTCCGGGTCGAGTTGATTCCCCTTAATGGAGCCGCGCGACCGATCGGAAAACCGATCCGCGCAAAACTGGTCGAGGAAGGGTTTGAAATCCCGCTCGGCGATCCGGCCACGACGTGGTACTTGGTGCGCGTGACCAAGTGATATGCGGCTGGTCATTTGCCCGACCCCCATCCCCTGTCACGTGGCCGCTCGGGACTGACCCGTTTAATATTTGGAGATGCTGAGCTGGGTTTCGGTTAAAGATTTTGTCATTTGCAACTTTCTATTTGGACGCCTGTGTGTGGGCTTCAACAAACCAGAGCCACTTATCAATTCCACGGGAAACCTCGGTGAACAGGTCGGCGGTATCGGCATCGACCAGCGTATTGGCCTCATCAATGGCCATGCGTGCCCCGCGTCCGAAAGTGGAGAGCGCCCTCGCCACGGCTTCCACGTGGGCCGCCCCGTCGGCAATAGCTGGAGGATACTCTTCGAGTCGGGAACGGGCGGCCGCCGCGTGCACTGTGCCCTGGGCAATGCCGCCCAGCTGCACAATACGCTCGGCGATCTCGTCCACATAAGATTCCACCTCCTCGGCGATCTTATCGAAAAGTTCATGCAAGCCGATGAAATACGGCCCTTTGACGTTCCAGTGTGCTTGCTTGAGTTGCTGCTGCAGGTCGATGGCATCGGCTAACTGTTGGTTGATCAGCTCGTTCAATTCTGCTCGTGCTGATTTTGGAAGGTCGTTTTCAGTTTCGTACATCACAGGTGGTCCAGTCATGCTGTTTGTTTGTGTTTTCCTAGGAGCAGCGTGGTTTATATGGGTAAAAACTTACTGGAAGCCATCCACCTCGACGACCGCGTCGGCGAAGGCTTGAGGGGCTTCCTGAGGGAGATTATGGCCAACACCGCCTTTGATGAGTCGATGCGCATATTTACCTGAGAATTTATTGGCGTATGTACTGGCGTCCGGATGAGGCGCGCCGTTGGCATCCCCTTCCAGTGTGATCGTGGGCACAGTGATCACGGGACCTTCAGCCAGGCGCTTCTCGATGTCGTCGTATTGCCGCTCGCCCTCAGCCAGGTCGAGTCGCCAGCGATAATTATGGATCACGATGGCGGCATGGTCTGGATTATCAAAAGCTGCCGCGGAACGATTGAAGGTGGTATCATCGAAGTTCCATTTTGGTGAGGCGGTCTGCCAAATGAGTTTTGCAAAATCGCGGCGATATTTCTCATAGCCGGCGCGGCCACGTTCAGTCGCAAAATAATATTGATACCACCACGCAAGCTCAGCCTTCGGCGGCAAGGGTGCTTTGTTGGCCTCCTGGCTGCCGATCAGATAACCGCTCACGGACACCATGCCCTTGCAGCGCCCGGGCCAGAGGGCCGCGATAATATTGGCGGTGCGCGCTCCCCAATCGAAACCGGCCAGGATCGCTCTTTCAATTTTGAGTGCGTCCATCAAAGCAATGATATCCAAGGCAACGACCGCTTGCTGCCCGTTGCGGGGCGTATCGCTTGAAAGAAAACGCGTTGTGCCATAGCCGCGCAGATAGGGCACGATCACCCGATAGCCCTTTGCCGCCAATAAAGGGGCGACATCAACATAGGTGTAAATGTCATAGGGCCAGCCGTGGAGCAGCATAACGGCGGGGCCGTTCGCCGGGCCATCCTCCGCACAACCGACATCGAGAATTCCGACATTGATCTGCTTAATCGATGCGAACGCGGTATGACCACCCGATTTAGTGGCCTTGTTATCCAATACATCGTCCCCGCCGGATTGTGCAGCCGTGGCGTTAATGGCGCCGAACCCCGTGGCAGCCAGGGTCAGTGCAGTGATGCCTAAAAAATGCCGGCGATCACAGGCATGCTCATTGTTTGCTGTCGTTTTCATATAATCATTCGTTGATCCCAAAACTTCGATACGGCGCCAACAATACGGAATTATTAAAAACAGCTTGCCCAACAAGCAGTGGAAACAGGCCGCCAGGTGGAGCCTGAACTGGCTCGGCCACCGGGTCATTCGCATAGAACTCATTACCGATGAGCGTCAGTCCATGCCTGCGCACAAATGCCAACAGCTGCGGATGCACCGGCATCTCCGTCCGGCTGGTATCGGTGTGTTCAAGTATTCCCAGGGCAGCCTCTTGAATATGTCTAAGCATGGCCCAACGTTCGAGCCAGCGCAGGAGCCAGAGGGGAATGGATTGCGCGAGATTTGCCGGGAGCACGATGAGATGCGCGTCCCGCGCCTCGGCCAGCGCCTTTTCTATGATAATAGGATTGTTCAGCGTGTCGACCGGCCAACAGTTGACCGTCCATTGAACATTCATTTCATCACGGCAACCAACACGCCTTAGTGTTGCGTAAGCCTTCGCTGCGAATTCCATGTTTTCATGAATAATAACGGCTTTCATAATCAATAGCTTCAATGCGGGTAGCCCGGTCGCTTCTGATTTTCAATTTTGTTCATGGGCTTGGGGTTTTGCTGGCCATTCGTTTCCCCATGAACTCTTCTGTGAGCCGAATGACCTCAGATGCTTTTTCATCCAACGCGAAATGCCCCGCATCGAGGATATGCACTTCTGCAGCTGGCACGTCCTTGCGATAGGCCTCCGCGCCAGCGACGGTGAATGAGGGATCATACCGACCCCAGAGAACCAGCATGGGAGGCTGGTGCTCGCGAAGCCATTTTTGCCAGGTTGGATACGCCTTCAAATTATTCTGATAGTCGTAGAAGAGATGCGTTTGGATGTCCGCCTGACCGGGCTGGTTCAAAAAGTAGAATTCGTCTGTCCAGGTATCAGGATCAATCCGCTCTGGATACGGAGATGTGCCCAAATACCGATTGCGAGTTGCTTCCAACGAAAGAAAACTTTTGCGAAAGTCCGCCTCATGTGAAGCCCGATCGTTCCAGAAGGCGCGACGCGCGCCCCAGAGCGACGACAAACCTTCTTCATGCGAAACTGCATTTTGGATAATGATGGCATCGACCTTCTCGGGGTTGGCAACCGCCATGCGCATCCCCACTGGGCCGCCATAGTCGTGCAGGAAAAGCGTGTAGTGCTGTAAATTTAGCGCATCAACAAACTCCTCGGTCACCTGTGCGAGTTGGTCAAAGGTATAGTTGAATTCTTTTGCGTCTGGCCAGGAGGAATGCCCAAAACCCGGGAAATCTGGCGCGATAAAATGATATTTACTACTCAGGGATGATTCCAACATCGGTTGATACATTCGGGAGGAGGAGGGAACGCCATGGAGCAGTAGCATGACGGGCGCGTTCGTGGGGCCGGCTTCCCGATAGAAGATCTGTAGATTTTCTATCCGCACTGCGTGGTAGGACACAGCATTCTGGGCAAAGGTAATTGTTGTTTCCATAATCAATGCTAGGTAGGCCGGCAGGATGATGCGTTTTGCCCTCATAGATCATCCCGGCGTGGTTCAATTTCAAAGAGAACATCAACGATCAAGGGTGCGTTGATGGGCAGGCTCTGGACTCCATAAACCAACCGTACATGGCTGGCTTCCGGTCCAAAGATTTGGACAAATAAATCTGATGCACCGTCTGCGACCGGTGCGTGATCCACAAACTGCTCAGTTGTGGCAATAAGCACCGTGAGCTTAACCAACTTTTTAAGACGGTCCAACGTGCCGAGATGTTGCTTTGCGACCGCAAGCGCATTGAGTGATGCTGTGCGGGCGGCCTCCTGCCCTTGTTCGACCAATAAGTTTTCACCGAGGCGACCGGCGATGGGAAGCCTGTGATTTACGACCGGGAGTATTCCGCTGAGGAAAAGCAAATTCCTAATGTCTAAGGATTCGACATACGACCCCAATGGTGTTGGGGGCTCGGGGAGCACAATGCCAAGTCTGCTGACGCGCGAACTCAGGCCGATTGCGCTATTTTTATTACCACTTGGCGCCGGCATGGGCTCCTCCATCTATTCTAAGGTTTTCACCGTTCACCATCGGCGCCGATTCAAGGTACAAGACAGCATCCACGATTTCTGATGTTTGGACCAATCGTCCGGCAGGATTGAGTTTTTTCAATTGCTCGTGATCGTCTTTGGCATGCATGGGCGTATCCACAACACCCGGCGAGATCGTGTTGGCGCGAATCCCGTCGGCTACAAATTCCATCGCCAACTCACGACCAAAAGCCGGAAGAGTGGATTTGGTTATGACCGGCAGCGCAATCGACGCGTGGGCCAGCGGCTGTTCGGTCAAGCAGGTTGAGATGCTCACGATGTGTCCGGATTTTTGCCGACGCATTTGCGCGACTGCCTGTTGAGTGATGAAAAAATAACCGGCCACATTCGTACTGATCATCAGTTCGAAATCCTCAGGCGTGTATTCCGTGAACGGTTTTGCAAGGTAGATGCCTGCGCCGTTCACGAGCAGATCAATACGGCCGAAATGGTTCACGGCCGCTTCAGCCACTTGAACGGCGGTCTGCTTTTTTCCAATGTCACCATCCACCAACACGAGATTCGGGGCTGCTTTCAACTCCGTTGAACGGCTGATGTTCCGCGAATTGGCCACCACCTGGTAACCGCGCTCCAGGAGGGCCTGAGTTACGCCCAGTCCGATGCCGCTCGATGCGCCGGTAACGATGGCGGTTCGAATTTCTTTAGGTTGTGCATTCATGACTATTTATTTTCAATGTTCGAACTAGAGGTGATTGGGTATTTGCGTCAAGTAGCAGTGGGGGTGGCCTGGGTGTTGTCGATAGCTTTCACTATTACGCTCTAAACAGCAATTTGGTCCTGATTGAGCCTGGCGACCCATTCGGCATCGCTGGGAGTTATGATAGGATTCACAGATTGATTTCGTCTCCTCTATCTAGATCCCAAGCTGACCGATGTAGTAACCAAGACGGTTCTCGACGTCCCCCGGCTTGTGGAAGCCGCGCGCCATCAGCGCTTTGATGGAATCCTGGCCAGCAGTTCGTCCGATTGAAGCCATGCATGCATCCCATCCGGCGGCGAGCTCGACTTCCGGCGGCAGGCTGGTGTTGACAAGACGCTTGGTATTGGCGATCGCCCATTTATCGAAACCGGCCATGCGGGTGGCGAGCGCATCTACGAACGCGTCGAGTTCGTCATCTGGCAGGGCACGATTCACATAGCCGTAGGCCTCGGCCTGCTCTCCCCGGATATCATCGGAGCTCATGAGCACTTCGAGGGCACGGTTCCGCCCGATGAGTTGGGGCAGCCGAGCCATTGGGCCGCCACCGGGAACCAGGCCAACGCCCACCTCCCATTGCGAAAGAATGGCCTTTTCGCGGCTGGCGAAACTCATATCGCAGGCGAGTGTGAGTTCGCTGCCGTTCCCGGTCGCACGACCGCGGATGAGCGCGATAGAGACGACTGGCAGGTGGGTCAGACGCTGGAGAAAGTCTGGCCAGGGCGGCAATCCCGTCGGGCCAGCCGGCATTGAGGTCAGGTCCTCCATTTTGGCAAAGAAATCGGAGTGATTCAGGAAGTAGTCGTCGACTGCGCTGTCGAAGACCACAACTCTGACACTCTCATCGGCCTCCAGGGCGTTCATAACGTCCTGAAACTGCCGGACCATTTCCAGGCCCATCACGTTGATCGGCGGATTATCGATGGTGACACGCCAATAGGCGGGCGACCGTCGGGTCACGCGAAGCTGATTTGATTTCGCGGATGCCGGTTTCATAGACACGGGTTCTGTTGCTAATGTTTTCATTGGATTCTCCTGTATTGGTTAGCGTTGGTTAATCACTGCCGCGCCGGCCTTGCTGACGATCTCGTCCTGCGAATCCGTGCCTCCAGAACATCCGATTGCGCCGACGATCGCTCCCTGGTCGATCAGTGGAATGCCACCGCGAGACGCGATAACTCCATCGAACGCGAGCAGATAATTGAGATGCATCCGCTGGATACCGTCCTCAAAGATCTTGGTTGGACGCCGGAAGGTCGCAGCTGCCTTCGCCTTGTGTTCCGCTATCTGGATCGAGGCAAGCATCGCGCCGTCCATTCGCTGGAAGGCAACTAAATTGCCCCCGGAATCGGCTATCGCGACGTTCATCTTCCATTTCCGTTGCGCCGCCTCTGCCACGGCGGCGTCAATAGCTGCTTGAGCTTTGGCTAGTGGGATCGGCAGGCCATAGGGGACATCGAATGGAATTTCATCCGGGACGACATCCAGCGGATTTGGCGTTGCGGCTGAATTGGCGGGTTGCTGTGCAAGCAGGTTCAATAGCGCCTTGGCCGCCGACGTTGATGATGCGGGGTTCTGGCCGGTGATGAGCCGGCCATCGACGATGGCAAACGGCTGCCAGTTAGGCACCTTTTCGAATTTGGCGCCGAGACGGGTAAGCTCGTCTTCCACCAGGAACGGCACCACATGAGTGAGGCCCACCTCCGCTTCCTCTTCATTCGTGAAACCGGTCAAGCGTTTTCCCTTCACGAGCGGTTCGCCCTGGTACCTGACGTGCCGCAGAACGCCGGGCGAGTGGCAGACCAGCGCGATCACCTTTCCAGAATTATAGAACGATTCCAGTAAAGCGATGGACACCGGACTTTCGGCAAGGTCCCACATCGGCCCATGCCCGCCGACGTAAAATACCGTGTCGAAGTCTTCCGATTTCATGTCGGCGAGCTTCACCGTGTTGGCCAGCGCCTTTTGCGCGGTCGCGTCTTTCTTGAAGCGTGCCATCGCTGGTGTTTGGTTTTCCGGCAGATCGCTCTTGGGATCGACCGGAGGCTGCCCGCCTTTGGGCGAAGCGAGAGTCAATTCCACGCCGGCGTCTCTGAAGACGAAGTACGGGGCGGCGAATTCTTCGAGCCAAAAGCCGGTCGTGCGACCCGTGTTGCCCAATTGGCTGTGCGACGTGAGCACCATTAAAATTTTCATATTTATTTTTCCCTTCAATTGGTTTGGTGATTAACGGAGTGAACGAAATCCCTCCCGAAGATCAGCGACGAAGAGTTCAGGCTGCTCCCACGCAGCGAAGTGCCCGCCTTTATCGTGCTTGATGAAATAGATTAGTTTGGGATAAGCCTTTTCAGTCCAGCTCTTCGGAGCAGCGTGGATCTCATCCGGGAAGATGCTCACAGCGACAGGAAGCGAGACGCCCCTGGCATCGAAAAAGCCACCTTTGTATTCCCAATATAGACGCGCGGAAGAAATCGCCGTGCCGGTCAGCCAGTAGAGCGTGATGTTGTCGAGAATGTCATCCCGCGTGAGGCCTTCAGTTTTTCCGTCGAAGACGCGGGTGATGAGCTCATAGCTGCGTATATCGTGATCAATGATCCACGCCGCGAGACCCGCCGGTGAATCAGCGATTCCGTAGAGCGTCTGCGGGTGATTCGCCATCTCGAGGGCGTAACCCAACCCGTGCTTATAGAAAAAGTCCAATTGGTCCCACGCGTGCTGTTCATCGGCCGAGAGACCGGCGGGCGGCGGGTTGTGTAATCCCAGTACTTTGGAAATGTCGGGAGGAACAGTCGCAGGCATGTTGACATGGATGCCCAGCAGTTCCGGAGGCGCCTGCAGCGCCATCAGCTCCGTGACACAATCCCCCCAGTCGCCGCCCTGGGCCACAAACTTTGTATATCCCAGCCGTTTCATGAGCACTGTCCATGAACGGGCAACGTGTTCGGGATCCCAGCCGGTAGCCGTCGGCTTGCCGGAAAATCCGTAGCCAGGTAATGAGGGGATCACGACGTCGAAAGAGTCCTCAGCCTTGCCACCGTAGGCCGTAGGATCAGTGAGCGGAGCGATGACCTTCATCTGCTCGATGATCGAGCCGGGCCAGCCGTGCGTGATGATCACCGGCAGCGCATTCGAATTTTTTGAGCGGACCCAAATGAACTGGATATCGAGCCCGTCGATCGTGGTCACAAACATCGGCAAGGCATTCAACTTCGCCTCCACCTTCCGCCAGTCGTAGCCCGTTGCCCAGTAGTCCACCAACTTCTTCATGGTCGCCAACTGGACACCCTGCGAGTCATCCGTAACCGTTTCCTTGTCAGGCCACTTGGTCGCGAGGAGCCGGCGGCGAAGGTCCGTAAGTGCTTCTTTCGGGATGCTAATATGGAATGGCCGGATCGCGTCCGGACCATCCGTGGAAGCCTCAGGCACGTCGGCAGCCAATGCCGGAATGACAGTGGTGGCAATCGCGAGTGAGGCAACCACAGTTCGCGAGGCCAGGCCACGGCGAAAGGTGGCGCCCGGACTGAATTCGATTTGATCGTTGGTCTTCATAATTGAGTCTTGTTTTTTTGTTTTTCGTTTGGTTAAAAATCCTGCCCACAGAGAGCAGCGAAAATTTCTTTTCGAAAGGCCAACCGAAATCAGAAAAATTTTATGCGCCAAAAATGCTGTCGAGATTGCACTTGGAAGGGCCTAAACCTGGAAGAATGACTGCCACGTGGAGGCGGCGCGTTCATAACGTGGTTGTTTAAAGAGAAGCGGGTGAGTCAATCACCCCAGCCGTGCTTACGGCCGCACCGACTTAATTTGGAATTTGGTCATAGCGCAGACCGATCTTAGGAGGCAGGTTCTCGTATTAAGGCGCGTAACGGGTAAAGACAAAGTCACGCTCCTTGATCAACTGATGACAGACAAAGCAGGAGCTGCTCAATGCGATCGGTTTGCCGTCGTTGAATTGGGCGTATCCCCAACCGCCTGTAGCAGCGTACTTTTTTGAGTCCTTGATCATGAACTGGACTCCATTCGTCGGAGGGCCAGCGATGAACGACTGGACTCGCCCAAAGATTTTATTGTTCTCTTCCGATGGCTCATACATCCAGGAGATGCGGGCGATGATGCTGCCTTCCGGGAATGGAAGGGTTCCTTCGCGATATGCTTTCACTGCTATGTCATTGCCCAGGATGGCACGAATATCATTGAGGCTGGCTTCTTCGTGAGCCACGGAGATCAACTTCCAGTCGCGGTATCCACCGGGCATGGCGGCCAGAATCGGGGGGCTTTTCTGGTCACTATTCGTGGCCCCCGCAGCCGTCAGGGCGCCCAATTGGCCCATGGACTGCGGACTTGTATTCTGTGCCTGTGCCGTTTGCCCAATGATGACGGCGGAAATGGCCAGGAAAGCGGTAATAAATATGCTAACAAAGTATTTTTTCATTAGTGCCTCACCAGAAGAAGCGAAAACCGGGAATAAATTGGCCAAACAATGGTGTAAAAAATTAATCCCATGAATTTGTCCTTTCTTCCCGAAATTCTCGCTTACTGAACGATGGGCTCTCGCTTTGGAGTAATCCAAGAAAACGCGAGGGCCAGTGCGACAACGCACGAAAATGAATGTATGAGTGATGATCTTGGCCGCGATGTGGTCATTTTCACGGAGGCCCTCCGGCTTCCGGTCGAAGAGCGCGCGGAGTTTCTGGAAAGAGCCTGTGCGGGAGATGAAAACCTGCGCAAAGAAGTCGAGGCATTGCTTGATGCACACGAGCGGGTGGGGAATTTTTTGGAAAACCCACCGCTCGAAACGGGGTTTCAAACAGGGACCAATGGAGAACCCGGCGGAAATCATGACAAGCCCGGCAGCGACCCCGATGAAACGAACGATGAATGAGTAAGGTGGCTGCGCGGCATGCAGATACGCATTATTTCTGGTTTGTCTTAGAAACCCTAATCTGCTATGGTTACACAAGTTGGAGCTTTCCCGGTGAAGTGAGCGAAGCAACCATAACTTTGGCTGCAATGGAGCGCGGCGACCCCAAAGCCGCGGAGCAAATGCTTGTCCTCGTTTACGATGAACTCCGTCGCCTGGCTACATTCAAGCTGGCTCAGGAGGCCCCGGGGCAGACCTTGCAACCTACGGCTCTGGTTCATGAAGCATGGGTGCGCCTGGTCGGAGGTGAAAAGTATACTTACAATGATCGTGCCCATTTCTTTCGCACTGCCGCCGAAGCCATGCGCCGGGTATTGATCGACCGCGCACGGCGCAAGCATACACAGCGTCATGGCGGCGGCTTTCAGCGGGTTGAATTCGAAGGTTTAGATCCGGCAGCGCCCGACCCGGATCAACAGCTCGTGGCGGTGCATGATGCCCTGGACAAGCTTGCCCTGGAGCATCCCGTCCAGGCTGAACTGGTCAAGCTCCGCTACTTCGCGGGCATGACCAACGAAGAAGTGTCCGAGGTTCTGGGAATTTCCGTTTCAACCGCCAAAAACTATTGGGCTTTTTCGAAGGCGTGGCTTTTTAAAGAGATTGAAGGCGGCTAGCCACGCCTTTTCGCAAACTCATCCAGACTCCTCTCCTGCCATGAACGCTGACTCCAGTCGCGAAGTGGTGATTTTCACGGAAGTTTTGGAGGTTCCACCCGACGAGCGCCACGTGTATCTCGACCAGGCCTGCTCAGGCGATGAGAAGTTGCGCAGCAAGGTTCATGCGCTGTTACAAGCCCACGACCGGGTTGGAAAATTTTTGGAAGAGCCGCCCACCGGCATGCCGGTTGAGTCTATCCAGGAAACTCACCACATAGAAAAAGCCGGCGACCGGATCGGCCGCTATAAACTGTTAGAGCAGATCGGCGAAGGCGGCTGCGGCGTGGTTTTCCTGGCAGAACAGGAGGAACCTGTCCGACGGCGCGTGGCTCTCAAAGTGATCAAGCCCGGGATGGACAGCAAAAGTGTCATCGCCCGGTTTGAGGCCGAGCGACAAGCCCTCGCGCTGATGGACCATCCCAACATCGCCCGATTATTTGACGCAGGCGCGACGGAGCACGGGCGCCCTTACTTCGTCATGGAGCTGATCTCTGGTATCAAAATCACCGACTATTGCGACCAAAAGGAGCTCTCCATTGAGAAGCGGCTCGGGCTCTTTGTTCAGATTTGCCAAGGCGTGCAACACGCACACCAAAAGGGCGTCATTCATCGCGACATCAAACCCTCGAATATCCTCGTGGCCACCTCTTCCGAAGGCGCGCCTTTGCCCGTGGTGATCGATTTCGGGATCGCCAAGGCAACCACCCATGGACAGCTAACGGACAAAACATTCTTTACCGTATTTGATTTTCTGGTCGGAACACCCGCGTACATGAGTCCCGAGCAGGCCGCGCTGACGGGCGGCGATGTGGACTCCCGCACGGACATCTACAGTCTGGGCGTATTACTCTATGAATTGCTGGCCGGCACAACGCCATACGACACGCGGCAGTTGCAGAAAGTCGGTCTCGAAGAAATTCTCAGGGTCATCCGTGAAGAAGAACCTGCCCGCCCGTCAGCCAAACTGAGAAAGACGCCGGCAATTGGCCTCAAGCCTATCGCCCGGTGCCGCCAATCCGAACCCGCCAAATTGATCCGTTCCGTTCACGGCGACCTGGATTGGATCACGATGAAGGCCCTGGAAAAGGACCGCGTACGACGATACGCCACCGCCAATGGACTGGCATCGGACATCCAGCGTTATGTGGCTGGCGAAGCTATCTATGCCCGTCCGCCCAGCACTGTTTATAAATTGCAAAAGACGGTGGCGCGCAACAAGCCTCTCTTTGCCGGTATTGGCGTTGTCATTATGCTCCTCGCATTTTTTCTCACCCGGGAATTCCAGGCACATCGCCGCGCCGCTACGGAAGCCGCCAAGAGCCAACAAGTGACCCGGTTTCTCGAAAAAATGCTGCAGGGCGTGGGCCCATCGGTTGCGGTGGGCCGTGACACGACCATGTTGCGTGAAATCCTGGATAGCACATCCAAAGAAATCGATAGTGGAATGGCCCATCAGCCTGCGGTTGAGGCTGAAGTTTGCGGATTGATGGGCTCGCTCTATCGCCAAATCGGCAAACTTGACCAAGCTGAAAAGATGGATCGCACCACGCTGACGCTTTGTCGGGAACTAAAAGGGCGAGATAGTGCGGAAGCGGCGACAGCACTCGACGAATTGGGTCTCACACTGACATCCGAAGGTAAACTGACTGAAGCGGAAAGCATACAGCGCGAGTCTCTTGATGTGAGGCGGCGTCTGTTTGGAAATGAAAATGCCAGTGTGGCCACTTCGTTGAACGATCTTGCCCATGTTTATGTGGAATCAGGGAATTGGCCCCAGGCAGAAGCTTTGACCCGGGAATCCCTGGCCGACAGGCGACGATTGTTTGGCGATGGAAGTGTCGAGGTATCGGATTCGCTTCGTAACCTGGGAATTATTCTTGGTGACGAAGGTCATTGGGTGGAAGCGGAAGATGCCGAACGGGAGGTCCTGGCCATTCGCCAAAACAAGTTCGGCTCCAACGACCTCTCGGTGGCATCGTCGTTGACCGATGTTGCCTGGGCCGCCGGAGGAAGGGGTAAATTGGATGAAGCCGCGGCCTTGGAGCAACAGGCGTTGACCATTCGCCAGCAGATGCTGCCGGAAGACAATCCGGATATCGCGGTTTCTCTTTATTTGGTTGGCGATCGCGAACGGCAACGCGGAAATCTCGACCAGGCTTATTTGCTCCTGACCACGGCCCTGTCCATGCAACACAAAATTTTGGGCGATGAAAACCCGTCATCCCTGGACACGTTACGCAGCCTGGCGCTGACCCTGGCACATCAGGGCAAATTCACCGAAGCGGAAAAAGCGCAACGTGAAGCACTGGCTTCCTTTAACAAGATGGGACAAAGCGAAAGTCCGCGAGCTTTGGTCCAGTTGGGGGATCTCGCCCGCACTCTGATGGGTCAAAACAAGATGGCTGAGGCGGTACACCTTTTGGATGATGCTCTTGGCCCCGCTGCGGTCAAATTGTCCACCTCCGCCGAACTGCTGTTCATTCGCGGAAGCCTGCGCGCACGGGAGGGACGCTGGCAGGAAGCTGCTAGTGATGCTCTCACTGCCTTTGAACTCGAACCAACGCAAATGGAACATTATGCCGAGGTCGCCTCGTTGTTGGTGAAAGCCGGAGACTTGGCCCATTATGAACAATTCTGCAAACGGTTGCTATTCGCTTCAGCCGGCACCGCGAACCCGTACCTGGCTGATGCCGTGGCCAAATCATGTTTGTTTTATCCTCTTCCCGGTTTGGAGCTGGAGAAGATCAGCCGGCTGGCGGACGTTGCCGTAACGCGCGGGGCCGATGATAGTGGCGCGTTGCCGTTTTTTCAGGTTTGTAAGGCGTTGGCCGAATATCGGCTGGGACATTTTGCTGAAGCCGCAGATTGGGCTGAAAAAGCCATCAACGCGCCTGGAAGTTACGCGCCTCAACATGCCTACGCCATAATGGCCCTGGCTGATTGGCAGTTGGGGAAACGTTCTGAGGCCCGGACTTTTTTTGCCAAAGGAAACGAACTGGCCCCCACCGAAATGCCGGCTGAGATTGCCCAGAAATTGGGTAACGAATGGTTGGGCTGGCTCCATGCCCGCATTCAACTGGACGAAGCCGCAGCTCTCATCCAGCCCGACCCGGTCGGCAAGTAGCAGTCGATGAGTTCACGGTGGGCGGACGGCGGGAGTTGCCCAGCCCAGGTGCCAGGAATAATCCCATAGGCTTTGGAGCCTGGCCAATTCCACGTGACCATCCACAAAACCCATGTCGATCGCACCGGGAAGTGGCGTCGCGGCAGTTACGTTTCTGGAAGCGGCTGAGGCTGGCTTGTCCCCATGGCGTTCCACGCACACGCGCCGTATTCCTTCGCTGGAGGATGCAACCCCTCCCAACGGATCATACAGATCCCGCGCCGGTGAATCCCTTTCCATGGGATCACAATTGATCCAGGCCATGTCCATGAACATGGGTGTCAATGTAGGCACTGTCACCGAGGTTTTTGTCAGGTAGAGCCAATCCGGATGGGCCATGGCATTGTTCATTCCGCCCGGGTTGGGCGATAGCCATTTGTTAAAACCATAGCTGCCCGCAAAGCCCGGATCAGAAAGCGTCCAATGCCACGCGGAATCCGCCGTGCCCGGCGGATTCATCGCATTGTTGGGATAGCCATTATCCTGCGTGGCCGGGCAAAAAAGCGCTTCCTTCGTCTGGCCATAATAATTCAGCAACGCGTACATCCAATCGCCCTGGCTGAAGTTGGGATCGCTCTGGATCGGGCCGATCCATTCCTCCATATCATCAAAGTAAATCAGACCCGCCAAAGTGAGCTGTTTCACGTTACTCACACAATTCACACGTTGAGCCCTCAATTTCGCGCTGGCCAGTGCCGGTAACAACAAAGACGCCAGAATCGCCATCACAGCGATGACAACCAGCAGTTCCACCAAAGTGAAACCCATCCGGCCAACCTGCTTTATGTTTAGCCGGGTCATGGGTGTTCCCTGATTGTGTAGAACATTTGGCATTTGTTCGTGATCACGACATTGGTGGACCATCGAAAACTCCCATTTGCGTCAAAGCAGTTGGTCATAATGGGCGTCCATTGCGCTACTGGTTGCTGCAGATTGGTGCTTTGGAGTAGTTCAAAAGGCGCATTTGGCTGGCCGTTGGTCGCCTGTAGCGAAAGGGCCGGCCCGTTCATCGTGATGCCCATAATTCCCGGCGCCAGCCCCGCCAAGCCGGTGATGTCTCGAACCTGGAAAAGGTTGATTTGTGCATTCGGATTTGGGCCGGAGGAAAACGGCGTCAGCGTCAACGTCTGGCCGCCGGAACTATTCGCCACAAAAGTCCCGATGATGTATTGCCCGGGCCCGGTGCCGTCCGAACCGAAGTTCATAAGTCCTGACGTGTTTGTCCCGCCCGTGATCGTCTCGGTTCTGCTCTGGCCGATATTGCGCCCGTCATGCACCCAGAACTGTACGAGATAAGTGTTTCCCGGCGTCATCCCTGACCAGCTAAAGATTGCCGGCTGGGGACCTTCATTGGAAAAACGCGCTGATTGCAACAACGTGTTGTAATTGGTATCGACCGTATTTGGGGAACCAAAGCCACTATATCCATTATCCAATGTTGGGCCGGATATTTGATAGGGCAGATCGGAGTAACCCTGGAATGTGATACCGCTGACCGGATAATTGGTCGCAATAGGATCTTGTGGCGCCCACGAACCGAAGTACGTCCCCAGCGTGCACACATCGGCTGGACCAGAAATGGTTACTGGTGTCCGCCATTTCACGTCGGGCTTCGGAGTAATATCTCGGACCTGAAAGAGATTGATTTGCGGGTCGGGATTATTTCCGGTCGAGTAACCCGTCAAAGTCAGGGTCAGCGAACCCGAACTGTCCGCAACGAAAGTACCGATGATGAATTGGCCTTGCCCGCTGCCATCCGAACCAAAAAATAGCAGGTCTGAAATATTGGTGCCTCCCGTAACAGTCTCTGACCGGTCCTCCCCGATATTTCTCCCATCGTTCACCCAAAGTTGGATCAAATAAGAGTTTCCCGGCGTCATGCCCGACCAGCTAAAGGCAGCTGGATTGGTCCCCTCATTGGAAAAACGTCCGAATTTGAGCAGCGTATTGTAATTTACATCGGCCGTGCCCGGAGAACCATAACCGTCGTAACCATTGTCGAAAGTCGGACCGGATGCGAAGTCCGGCAAATCAGAAAACCCTTGGAAGATCACACCGTTGACGGGGTGAGCGTTCGCACCACCATCTTGTGGCGCCCATGACCCAAAATAAATTCCCTGCGTGCTGACGTCCGATGCGTCGGAAATCGTGATTGGGGTCTGCCATGTGACACTCGGTTGAGCATTCACAAAGGTACAGGCTGTACCAATAAACAATACGCAGTTGAATAACTTCCAACTAAAAAGCTGGATTGCTTTCTTGAAGTTCATGGCCGACCTCTGATTGGGAATTTTTTTAGTCCATAGTTTCTAATTTTTAAAAAAGGCATTGTCCTTCACACAAGCGAGATTTTCTCACCGAAAGTCCAAATACCTCCCGTAACCGGCCCCCTTCCCTTCGGCTAGCAATGCACTCCCTGTATCAAAAAATCAAGTGACATTATCATAAAATTGAATATGTAGTGGTAAAATAACTTATGTGCATCCAGGCCATTTTAGGTGCCCCCAAATGCAACGGAATTGTCAGTTGGATCCATATTTTACCTTTGCGGGCGGTTTTTCTTCGTAGCTGAAACCTGCATTGATGCCGAAGTGTTAGTTTCACTCTGCCAGCCCCCGCCAAGCGCTTTGTAGAGAGCGACGACAGCCAGCAGTTGGTCCCGCTGCGTGCGGGCAAGATTGAGTTGCGCCGGAAACAGTTGTTGTTGCGCTTCGAGAACTTCGTAATAGGACGCTTTGCCGGCGGTATACCGTTCTGAAGAAAGCGTTACCGCCTCTTCGAGTGCGCTGACCTGCCGCGTCTGGTGTTCGCGAATCTCCCCCAATTGCTCGCGCGCGATCAACTCGTCCGACACTTCCCGAAATGATTTGATGATGGTCAACTGGTATAGAAGCTTCGCCGCCTCCCGCTCCGCCTTTGATTGCCGGTATTGCCCGACGAGGCGGCCACCTTGAAACAACGGTCCAGTTGCATCAGCGGCTACGCCCCACACATTGGCGCTGCCCAGCGTGAACGCCGATAATTCCGGGCTGACTTTTCCCAGCAAAGCCGTAAGGCCGATTTTGGGGAAGAACTCTGCCACTGATTCACCGACCTGCGCATTGGCGGCGCGCAAGTCTTGTTCGCCCGCTAGAATATCCGGTCGTCTTTCCAGTAATGCCGACGGCAATCCTGCCGGAATCTCTGCTAAAACAACCTCTTGGAGAGATGAGCGCGGCCGTTGTATCGGCCCGGGATTTCGACCCAACAGAATACTGAGCTCATTTTCTGTCTGGGCAATCTGTAGCCGTATCGACGGTAATGCGGCCGCCGCGTCTTCAAAAGCAGCCTCAGCCCGGGAAGATTCCAACCCTGATGCCGTACCACCCTCCAGACGCTGGTTGAAGATCTGCAAACTGTCACCGAACGAATTGGTTGTGCGGCTCGCAATTCTCATCTCCTCATCCAATTCCAGCAATTGAAAATAGGCCGTGGCCACATCGCTCAACAGGCTGAGTTGGATACCCCGCCGCGCCTCTTCCGAAGCCAGGAACCGGGCGCGGGCAGATTCATTGAGGCGGCGAACCCGGCCCCAAAAATCTACTTCCCAGAAGGCATTCAAAGTCACCGCTGCTGAATTGACAGTAGCTCCTCCAGTAGCAAAGGGAGCGCCGAACAGTTCGTTCTTACCACGACTAACGGTCCCGTTGTAGGCCACGCTAGGGAAAAATTGCGATCGTGCCTGAGTGGCGACCGCGCGGGATTCTTCCACCCGAGCCGCCGCGATGCGTAAATCATAGTTATTGGTGAACGCTTCGTGGATGAGTGCTTGCAACGTTTCGTCCTGATAAACCTGCCACCAAAATAATTCCGCTGACGAACCGTTCGTGCCCGCGTTGTCATCACGGAAAGCCGCCGGAGTATTGATATCAGGACGCTTGTAGTTCGGGCCCACCGCGCAGCCTGTCAGCCAGGCACCAAAAAGAACTGTGACGAAGCAGCCATACCAAATGTTATGTGGCGATGGCCGGCTCATGGATGCTCTTCCGTGATAGGGGCCACCCCCAGGTTGTCCTCCGCCTTCTGCTTTGCTTCGCGGCGCCGGGCGGCCAATTTTTCGACAGCATAAAACGTGACCGGAATAAGACAAACCGCGATGCAGGTTGCGGCCAACATACCGCCAATGACCACGGTGCCCAGAATGCGCCGTGAAACCGCCCCTGCTCCGCTCGCGAACCACAATGGCAGTGAGCCACAAATAAAGGCGAAGCTCGTCATCAAGATCGGCCGCAAGCGAAGGCGCGCGCCGTTTATGGTCGCCTCGATCAGCGGTTTGCCTTGCTCGTATTCCAAACGGGCAAATTCAACGATGAGAATGGCGTTTTTGGCCGCCAGCCCGATGAGCATAACCAAGCCGATCTGCGCAAACACATTGTTGACCATTTGCCGTGATAACAGCGCGGCAAAAGCGCCGAACACGGCAATGGGTGTGCCCAGCAAAACACTGAACGGCAGCGACCAGCTTTCATACAACGCGGCCAGGATCAAAAAGACGAAAAGAAACGACAGGGCAAAAATCGCCGCGGGCGAAACGCCTTTGGCCGCCTTCTGTTCCTGGTACGACATGCCGATATAGTCGTACCCCATCTCCGCCGGCATGGTCTGCGCGAACACTTCTTCCAACGCTTTCGTGGCTTGCGCGGAACTGTAGCCGGGTGCCGCAGAGCCGTTGAGTTGCGCTGAACGATAAAGATTGTAGCGCATCGTGAATTCCGGCCCGGAAATCGACTTCGTGGAGGTGAGCGCGGACATGGGAATGGATTCGCCATCGTGATTGCGGACATAAAACAGGCCCAGGTTTTCGGCGCGCGTACGGTATTCGCCTTCGGCTTCGACATAGACCTGCCACTGCCGGCCAAAGCGGTTGAAATAATTTACAAAATAACCACCCATGAATGTCTGCAATGTTTTATATACCTCCGCCAGATCCACTCCTTGCTTGAAGACCCGATCGCGATCCACATCCACATAGAGTTGCGGCACTGACGGCAAGAGTGTCGTATTGATGCTGGCGATTTCGGGACGCTTCCGTACCGCCTCCATGTACTTGGCAACGTTGTTGGCGAGAAACGCGATATCCTTTCCGCTTCGATCCTCAAGTACCATGGTAAACCCGCCGGCCGTCCCAACCCCTGCGATGGCTGGCGGCGGGAACGCGAAGGCAATCGCGGCAGGAATGCGGGAAAGCCGTTTACCCAGGCTGGCTTTGATGGCCTGATAACTCTCCTCCGGTTTGGTGCGCTTGTCCCAGTCCTTCAGGCTCACCCAAAGCGTGGCGCTGTAGGTGTTGCGCGTGAAACTCAACAGTGTGAACCCAGCCACAGTTGTGCAACCCTCGACTCCGGGCGTGGACATGGCTATGTCTTCAACCTGTTTGCAAACGCCCAAGGTGCGATCCATCGAAGAAGCGAATGGGAGCTGGACGTTGATGTAGAGGTATCCCTGGTCCTCTTCAGGTAGAAAACCGGTCGGGAGCGTTTTGCCGAACCAACCCGCGCCAATCGCCACGAAGCCAAGGACCAGCAGGCTAATCGCGGACTTCCGGATCAAAGCCCGGCAAATTCCCACATATCGATCGGTCAGTCGTCCATAGCCACGATTGAAAATGTTAAAAAACCAGGCCAGCGGCCCACTTGTTTTTTTCTTGGGCCGAAGGAGCAGCGCCGACAAGGCCGGGCTTAGTGTCAGCGCATTGAAGGCTGAGATGAGCACCGAAATTGCAATCGTCACGGCAAACTGCTGATAGAGCCGGCCCGTGATGCCAGGAATAAACACCGTGGGCAAAAATACTGCGGACAGTATCAGCGCGATGGCAACGACCGGACCCGAGACTTGCTCCATCGCTTTCACAGTGGCCGCCTTGGGCGACATCCCTTCCTCAATGTTGTGTTCCACCGCTTCGACGACCACAATGGCATCATCCACCACCAGGCCAATGGCTAGAACCAGGCCAAAGAGTGACAAAGTATTGATGGAAAAACCCAACAATGGAAAAAGTGCGAAGGTCCCCACCAGTGACACCGGTACCGCGAATAATGGGATCAAGGCCGCGCGCCAGCCCTGGAGGAAAACAAATACCACCAACATGACCAGCCCCAGCGCCTCCCAAAAAGTCACACCGATTTCCCGGATCCCTTCGGTCACCGACTTCGTAGTGTCAACCGGGATGCTGTAGGTAACGTCGGACGGAAATCGGGTTTTCAGTTCTTCCATGAGCTTTTTGACCCCTTGAGCGGCTTCGATAGCATTGGAATCGGGAAGTTGATACACAGCCATGATGGCCGAGGGTTTGCCACCATAACGTCCTACGATATCATAATCTGAGGCGCTTAATTCTATGCGGGCCAAGTCCCGCAAATGGACGATCGCACCATCCGGAGTGGCGCGAAGTATGATGTTTCCAAATTCGTCCTCGGTCTTGAGCCGGCCCTGAGCGAGAACCGTGTAAGTGAATTCCTGGCCGGTCGGCGTGGGACGCCCGCCAATTTTACCGGCTGGATTGACGGCATTTTGATCTTTGACCGCCTTGATTATCTCCGGAACAGTGATATTGAGCTTGGCGAGTTGGTCTGGTTTGACCCAAATCCTCATGGCGTATTGCCCGGCACCGAAAACCGTCACCGAGGAAACGCCCACCACCCGGCTCAAAGCGTCATTTAAATTGATATAGGCGTAGTTGGCCAAAAACTCGGCGCTGCGCGAACCTTTGGGAGAACTGAGCGAAAGAATCATCAATGGAGCTGAGAGCGACTTTTGGACAGTGACTCCGTAATTTTGCACTTCGGCGGGCAACTGGGATTGCGCCTGGGCATAGCGCAACTGGGTCAAGACCTGGTCGATATTTGGGTCGGTCGCCAGGTCGAAGTTGACGAACAACCTCATCAGGCCGTTGTTCGCATTCACTGAGTACATGTAGTTCATGTTGTCCACGCCACTCATCTGTTGCTCGATAGGTGTAGCGACGGATTGCTCAATGGTCTGGGCGTCAGCGCCGACGTAGTCCGCTTGAATGAAGATTTCCGGGGGCACCACTTTGGGAAATTGCGCAATCGGTAGTCCGGCCATCGTTACCAACCCTACGATGACCATGATGATGGAAATCACCATCGCGACGATGGGGCGATTGATGAAGAATTTGGACATAGTTTCAGTGGCTTTGAGGCCCTGTGGCCATTTGGATGGTGTCCGGCACAAAGTTGGTCGGATTCACCAATGTCCCTTCACGAATTTTTTGAAGACCTTCAACCACGACGCGCTGACCGAACTCAAGGCCGTGATCAATGATCCAGAAACTCCCGCTTCGTTCGCCAACTGCGACTGGCAAGAAGTGAACTTTATTTTCAGCGTCCACGGTCGCGACTTGATAGGTGCCTTGCAATTCCGAAACCGCACGTTGCGGCACCAGTAATGCGTCGTGTTTCGTATCAAATTTGATGCGTACCCGCACAAATTGCCCCGGGCGCAGTGCATAGTTGGGATTTGGAAAACGCGCCTCCAGTCTGATCGCTCCCGTAGTGTCCCCGATCTGACGGTCCGAAGTATAGATCTCGCCCGGTAGCGGATAGATGGTCCCGTCAGCCAGAATTAACTGGATTTCCAGGCCCCTGAGGCGTGCCAGACGGATCTCCTGGTTCGGAAATCGTTTGACGAAGTTGATGTAGGCCTGTTCGGTGACATCAAAATAGGCTTTGATCGGGTCAACCGTAGATACCGTAGCCAACTCGCCGGTAGCAGGCCCCACCAGGTCACCGATCTGCCCCTTGGCTATGCTGGTGATTCCGTCCACCGGCGAAGTGATCTTGGTGAACTCCAGGTTCAATTGAGCTTGTTCTACTTGAGCCTTGGCTGACAAAACTGCTGCTTTGGCTTCCAGATCCGCCTGGACAGCGTCGTCATATTCCTCCTTGCTGATGGCTGAAACCTTGACCAACGGTGCGTACCGGTTGACATCCAATTCAGTCTTGCCGGAACGGGCTTCGGCCTGGGCAAGCTGGCCTTTGGCCTGGTCAAGCAGCGCTTGAAACGGGCGCGGGTCGATCTGAAACAACGTGTCGCCTTTTTTGACGACGTCACCCTCGCGATAATCCTGCGTCCACAAATAGCCGCTGACTTGCGCCCGGATGGTGGCATTGACCAAACCGTCCAGCCCACCCACCCACTCGTGATAGATCGGCACATCTGCTTGTGTGACTGTGGTAACTTCAACCAGCGGGGGCGGAGGCGCGGCGATCACCTTGCGCTTGCAGCCAGTGGGACAGAGCGTGAGAAAAGCGATAAGCGTTGCACCGGTCGTGAATGTCAGAAGTATTTTCATGGCTTTTCCTGCTCTATTTTGTATTTCGTTCAAGTGTTCCTCGCCTTAATCATGAGATAACGATTCACTCGTTTATCCCAAACCTCGTACGGAAGCGTGCGCCATCGCATGAGCAAAGCGTGAACCCTTGATCAGCAAGGGCAGCTCGCGTTCGAACGAAAAGCGCACCCTCAACCTGCTCGCGTCTTTGGCGGCGTCGCCTTCATCGGTTATGAAATTCAGTCCGTGTTTCTGGATGAAGCTGGTCAGTTCGGGATTCACCGTTTTCGTGTAGCCAGCACGAACGTCATCAGCGACGACCGCCACTGCGCCGTCCGGGATTTGGCGAAGTGCAGCCCAGCGCTCCAGCCAACCCAGGAGACTGGGCGGAAGGAAATGGGCCAGCCGCCCCGGGATCACGATCAAATGCGCATCGGCAGCTTCAAGGAGGGTCTTCTCCACCATAAACGGCTGATTCAGGGCGCTGACCGGCCAACCTTTGAGGGTCCACTGGACGTTGATATCCGGTCGACGCCCGACCCGCGTCAAAATGGCGTCTGCTTTTGCGGCGAACGCAAAATCGTCGCAGATAATGATCGCCTTCATGATCAAGTCGCATGATGTGGGTTCGGCCTGATTCCTGGTTTTCATACGTTCGTTTGATTTTTGCTGATTGCTGTTTTTTGAACATCTCGTTCCACGGCCGTCCTACTGGCTATTTCTCCGTGGCCGTCTCTCCCCGTCATGGAGCAAAGCGAGATTTTGTCAGGGAGTGGCCAAAAGATTTTTGAAGAACTATGCTTTTGCCTGGAGCGGTGAAAGAATCCGATTTGGCGGGCGAACAGATCACGGCGAAACTGACACTCGCTCCGGGCAACAATGCTCCCATGGGGGATTGAAAGCAATGACGACGAGCGGTTGCTTTGAGGCCGCTCCCCCCGGAACGGAAAGCATCTACCAGGATTAGACCGGGTGAGAAACGCAAACCCCACGCCGAGGCCGCTCGATGTGGGCTACGGCATCGGGAATCCAAACATCAACCACGACTGATTGGCTACCCAATGCGGGTATAGCTCCGTCATCTGATCGAACAGCTCCTGGTCGGACGTCGCAGTTTTCTGCAACCGATCGAAGTCCTGCAGGTAACGCTTGGTCTCTTGGATCGCCGAGGGAGAATCGGGCGCACCAGGCTTCTTGTGACCGGCGACAACCATCGCCGGATTCAGCGCCGCCAACCCGTCCAGGGCCGCGATCCAATTCTTTCGGCTCTCGTGAGTGGTGTCGCCGACGTATATGCGGCATTGGTTGTACACCACGTCGCCAGCGACGATCAAGCCGATCGATGGAACGTAGAGAGAGGTCGAATCGGGACTATCGGTGCGGCCCTGCTCGATGATGCGCAATTCGTTCCCTTCGAGAGTGAATGTGTCGTGCTCATAGGGCTCAGGCGCAACCAACTTAGTCGCCACTTGCCCAGGAAACATACGGCGGGCTAACCGCTCCACTTGAGGAGTAAAAGACATCTGCATGGCGCTCACCGTCTTGGGCGTTGCGATGGCCCGGGCGCCCGGAAAATGATCAAGCAGAATGCCCAGACCGTAGAAGTGGTCGAAGTGGGCGTGCGTTATATAGATGGTCTCCAGGTTGCGGTTGTGCAGCGCAATCCAATCCGCGAGGGCTTCGGCCTCAGCCACCGTCGTCATCGCGTCTACCAGCACCGCGTCGTCGTCGCCGAAGATCAAAGTCGACGTGGCCGGGTCAAAGCCGAGCGCTTCGCCGAAGGGCTTTGGCCGTTCGCCAACCATGGCCTTTCCCGGGGCCGTAAAAACGTTCACACTGAGCGTGTTCGAAGCGACACGCGTACTCACGCGCGTGGTTTCTTTCAGTCCATTTGTGCTGTCCATTTGAGGATCCTTTTTCATTTCCGATTTTCTCTTCTTGTCCGCTGTCGCAATCTAACGAGCGCCATGCATCGCAAGTACGATCTTTCCCCTCTTGTGCGGCGCACCGGCCAGCATTTCGTGCGCCTTCCGAGCTTCTTCGAGCGGCAGCGCGGTACCCACCGCCGTGGTCAGCTTTCGGCTATCGAGCAATCTCGCGAGTGTGTCCAGCCGGGTCGCCGTCACGTCCACCAGGAAGAACTCTGAACGAAAGCCCGCACGCTGAGGTGGTGGCGAAATCACCGACACGAGGATGCCGTCCGGTTTTAAAACACGGAATGAACGATGCTGCGTCTCCCCTCCGACCGTGTCGAGTACCGCATCGACGGGGGGCACGACATCTTCGAACTTGGTAGTCTTGTAGTTCACAACCATCTCGGCCCCGAGGCCGCGAACATAGTCGAGATCACCGGGCCCGGCGGTAGCGAAAACCTGCAGCTCTGCTTGCTTCGCCAGTTGCACCGAATACGCTCCAACATTGCCAGCAGCTCCGTGGATCAATACCGCCTGTCCTGCCTTCATCCGCGCGCGGTCGAACAGCATCTGATACGCCGTCACCGCCACCACCGGCACAGACGCCGCCTCGACAAAACTCAACGGCCGCGGCTTTGCGGCTACCATTTGAGCCGACGCCACTGCGTATTCGGCATAAGCGCCACAGAATTGTTTGTTTGTGACACCAAAAACCTCGTCACCCGGCTTGAACCGAATGACTCCTGTTCCTACGGAGTCGACAATCCCCGCCAAATCTGACCCGAGAATGACCGGAAGGGATAGTTGCACGACGCTCTTTCCCTCTCGAATGAGCGCATCCCATGGACCAACTCCTGCAGCGGCGACCCGTACAACCAACTCCCCTGCATCCGGCTTCGGATGTGGCATTTCGTCGATCACAATCACGCTCGGCGGGCCAAAGGTATGGATTCTTCCGGCTTTCATTCTTCCTCCGAACAGCACCGCGCCCGGTGCCAGGCTAATGTTAGTTAAATCGCAAATCTTGCTTCGTTTCCGATGTGTCCTCTGTTCGCAAAATAATGTCAAGGCACCAACAAGATCTTCCCGACACCGCCCTTTTCTGCCATTGCCTGAGCCTTGGCCGCTTCACCGAGTGGCAGTTTTAGACTGATCGGGATTACCAGCTTGCCATCTCGCACGGCTTCGGCCATGAACTCGAGCGTTTTCCGGTCAAATTTCGAGAATACAAACGCCACTTTTACCGAGGGGTACTCTGCGGCATTCTGCGGAGTTCCGACAACTGATGAATAAACTCCTCCCGGCTTGACCCTGGCGATCAGTTTTTCGCCCGTTCTTCCGCCGACCGCATCTGCCACCGCATCGAGCAGCGGAAGATTCGTAATCGCGGTGTCGTCGTCGGTTGCGACGACGTGGTCCGCGCCGACTGTCTTCGCGTCGTCGATCTGCCTCTTCAAAACCCCCGCGATCACAGTCGCCCCGCGGGTTTTCGCGGTGAATACCGCCGAACGCCCGACATTTCCAGCAGCACCTGCGACGAGAACCGTCTGGCCCGCTTTGATTCCTGTAGCTAAAAGGAGCTGATTGCCAGTCGTCGTCACCAGTGGCAACGCCGCGGCCTCGATCAAATCGAGCCCCTTGGGAATCTTCGCCAAGACCACCGCCTTCACTACACAAAGTTCGGCGTAAGTATTGTCCGCCATAGCGAACACCTGGTCGCCCACAGAAAAACCTTCCACTCCCGGGCCAACCTTGACCAACTTACCCGCGACATCGACTCCTATGAGGCCCGGGAATTGCATGGGATAAAAATCCTTCGTTAACCCGGCACGTCGTTTGTAGTCGATCGGATTCACGCTCGCCGCAGCGACCCGTACGAGCACCTCGCCTGCACCCGGAACCGGATCAGGATATTCTTCGAACTTGAGTACTTCCGGACCGCCATATTGGTGTACAACAATTGCTTTCATTTTTTATCTCCTCGCATTAACCGTACTTGACGGCTGTGCTCTGACCGACCTCTATAATATAACCGTCAGAATCGCGGATGTAGCAGCGTATCTCGCCGTATTTGGGGATCGGCTTCGTGATAAACTCAGCTCCCCGACTTTTCCATAATTCATAGCACGCTTGAATATCAGCAACCCGGAAATTCATAAAGCTGTTGATCTTATCCGGGTCGGGCACGCTGAGTGTTACCGTCGGCTTGTCGGGGGTCGGCCCGCCCCCGACGTTCAGAATCATCCAGATATTGGCAAGCTGAAGGTACCCCGGCGCGTTGCCGTCACCCAGACTCAGGATGTGAGCGCCAAAGACCTTTTCGTAGTAGCGAGCCGATCGCTCGATGTCGGCGACGGTGAGAAAATGCGCGATGCTGATGCCCTCCCGCGGGGGCATCTCATAGATCTTCTGTTCGATCTGTACTTTATCCATTGCTGGCTCCGACCCCGATGCGCTCATGAACTTTAAAAGCGCCTGAGCCGCGGACGTCGAAGACGCGGGATTCTGGCCGGTGATGAGACGGCCGTCAGTGACGACAAAAGACTGCCAATCCGCCTTCTTCTCAAATATGGCGCCAAGTTTCATGAGTTCATCCTCGACCAGGAACGGCACAACGTGGGTGAGCTTCATCTCTTCTTCCTCGCCGTTTGTAAACCCAGTTACATGCTTCCCCTTCACCAGGGGCTCGCCTTGGTATGTGACATGACGAAGGACGCCGGGCGCGTGGCAGACCAACGCCACCGGCTTGCCGGAATTATAGAATGATTCGATCAGAGCTTTCGAAACCGGACTCTCGGCCAGATCCCACATAGGACCGTGCCCGCCAGGATAGAAGACTGTGTCGAAATCTTCCGCTTTCATGTCAGCGAGTTTGACCGTGTTAGCGAGCGCCTTCAGCGCGGTCTCATCCTTTTTGAACCGCGTCATCGCCGGGGTCTGGCTTCCCGGAAGATCGCTTTTCGGATCGAGTGGCGGTTGGCCGCCATTGGGTGAGGCCAGCGTCAGGTCGACCCCAGCGTCCCTGAACACGTAATAAGGCGCTGCGAATTCCTCAAGCCAGAAGCCAGTCTTGAGACCGGTATTTCCCAGTCGATCGTGGGAGGTTAGCACCATGAGTATTTTCATATTCTCTCTTTCTCTCTAATTTTTGTTTGCAGTTTTATGGTTTGAATGTCACGCGAATCTCCTCACTAAAGCGTGCCGCTTGTTACTGTCGGGACGGTGACCGCCAATTCCGCAGATCGGGACTTATGCGGCGGCCCCAGGTAGGGGAACTCGGTGAGCAAGTCTTTGTGAGGCCCTGCATTATCTCGCGTCACTTTCCCGTTGGTGAGGACACCCAGGAAGATATCGGACACATCGTCGTTGAGTGCCCGCCCATTATCCGGGAACGACGCGGGGCGATTGGAGTCGTAACGCAGAAGGTCCGGCAACAGTCTCCCCGCCACCCGCGTTGCCTCGTCTGGACTATATCCGCCCGTGTGCTCCAGCGCGTGGGCAAAGACGGGTACGAAACGGGCATCACCCGCTGGTTCCCCGGCGAGGTAAACATCATTCTGTTCGCCGGTAAGGAAGGGAGTTTGGTTGGGCCGGCCGCCGCGATCCGCCTGGACCCATCCTCCGGCAACGCTGTTATCCGGGATGAGCGTGCGAGCCCATAGGCCAACCTCTTTCGGCCCTAGAGCAGAGTTGGGCACTTCCAGCACGATGCTGCAAACATCTTTGTCGGCGAAGAAATCCTCGCCGCTGAATTGGAAATCGTTCAGGGTGCCCAGCACGTCGAAGAAAAACGGATCACTGCGCCAACCCACAAAGAAATTGCACTCGCCGACCTGCGTTTTCAGCGCCTCGCAGCCTGTCGAAACCGGCACTTCCTCGGCGATAACCTGCCCGCGCACGCCTGTCCGGGCGGCCTGTGCGCCTTCAATACGGCGCAGCGTCGCGGTCTGGCCTCCGGCCTTGGCAGGCGAGAAACACACCTGGTACGCGATATCCGCGGAGGCATCCCCATCCGTGTCAATCATGAGTTCATAGAGCGCCTCAGGCGCAAAAGGCTCAGCGGTAGTAGGCCCCGCCGGCTTTAGGCCGACAGACGGGTGAACATTCATGATCAGGACCGACTTGCCCGGCGCCCCCGGCTTGGGGAAGGCATACAGATCTGTTAAATCCAAACGGGCGTCCCCACGAGGGAATCCGATGTTCGGGCCGGAGTAATGGTGCGACATAAATTATTCCCTCCTCCGCCCGGGATGCTCCGCCTCGGTCTTCTTTGTGCCGTTCATGGCTTTGCTTCCAGCGAACGCAAAATCGTCACAGATAATTATCACTTTCATAATCGAGTCGCTCGAAACGAGTTCGCCTTGATTCCTGCTTTTCATACGTGTGTTTAACTTTTGGTATTTGCTGTTTTAAACGTTTCGTCTCCCCGTCATGGAGCAAAGCGAGATTTTGCCAGGAAGTGGCTAAAAATTTTCGAAGAATTAGTTTATCACCGGCTTCTTCATCCGATGCCGGATTCAATAACGCGAGGGCGTAAAAATAATTGCCATGAGCTTAGCTTTTTGAGGGACAAATCTCGCTGCTGTCTGTGGGGTGAATAATGAATGAACCGCTGAACGGAAACGCAAAACTCTAAACTGAGGTGAAAGAATACTATGAATGCACTTATCGAAATTTCGCTTATGAACTCCTTCTCGCCAATCGTGGAAAGTGAGGCGACCGAAGCCAACCCGGCTGCCAAGTCCGAATTGGAACGGCGATATCGTCACGTTCGAAATTTTTCCGGAAAACTGTGTGAGACACTAGAGCCGGAAGATTACGTCATCCAAACCATGCCTGAAACCAGCCCAACGAAGTGGCACCTCGCTCATACCAGTTGGTTCTTTGAGACATTCATATTAAAAAGATTCTTACCAGGCTACCAACCACAGCATCCACAGTTCGGATTTTTATTTAACTCCTACTACAACGCGGTCGGTCCGTTTTATTCCAGGCCGCATCGTGGCTTGCTCTCTCGCCCAACGGTCAAAGAGGTTTTTCAATATCGCTCCGATATTGACCTGCTTGTGTCTGGCCTGATCGAGTCGGCGGATGAACAACTTTTAGCGAAACTGGAACCGATTTTGATCCTTGGTTTAAACCACGAGCAGCAACACCAGGAGTTGATGCTCACTGATATCAAGAATGTTTTTTGGCAAAATCCGCTCCGGCCGGCATTTCAAAAGCGTGAGGAATTCCGGGTCTCGCCGGTGCCGCCAATAGACTGGTTGAAATATGACGAGGGTCTCTACTGGGTCGGGCATGCGGGGCGCGAGTTCAGTTATGATAATGAGGGGCCACAGCACCGGGTTTTCGTCCAGCCCTTCAGTCTCGCGTCCAGATTAGTCACGAATGCCGATTTTCTTGAGTTCATCGGAAATGGCGGTTACCGCCGTCCTGAGCTTTGGCTTTCACTTGGCTGGACTGCGATCAAAGAACGAGGCTGGGAGTCGCCGCTTTATTGGGAAAACCGGGATGGGAAGTGGTTCACCATGACCCTGGCAGGGATGACGGAACTCGTCCCTGAGGAACCCGTTTGCCATCTGAGTATGTATGAAGCGGATGCCTATGCACGATGGTCGGGCGCGCGTTTGCCCACGGAGGAGGAATGGGAGATTGCCTCAGCGGGCCTGCCGACCAAAGGCAATTTCGCCGAAACTGGAATATACCATGTGACCCCACTTGCTCCGGTTGCTCCCGGAGACAGACCCGTCCAGATGTTTGGTGATGTCTGGGAGTGGACGCGGAGCAGCTACTCCCCCTATCCGGGATATTCTGCGGCGCCCGGCGCCCTGGGAGAATACAACGGCAAATTCATGTGCAACCAATACGTTCTCCGTGGCGGCTCCTGTGCCACCTCTGAAACGCATATCCGCCGCACTTATCGAAACTTCTTTCCACCCGAAGCCCGATGGCAGTTCACGGGAATCAGACTAGCAAAGGATCTTGTATGAATGATGCGATTCTATTGTCTCCGGCGATTAAACTGGAGCGTTTATGCGACGACTTTCTCTCTGAAGTAGTTGCCGGGCTTTCACGGCCGCAAAAAACGCTCCCTTGCAAATTCCTCTATGATGAGGAGGGCTCCCGGCTATTTAACGAAATCTGTGACTTAGAGGAGTATTACCCCACGCGAACCGAAAACCAGATCCTTCGCGACAACATAAATGAAATTGCCAGTTTGATTGGCAGTGAATGTCGGTTGGTGGAATTTGGCAGTGGCAGCAGCACCAAAACCCGCCATCTCTTGACCCATCTTCCCAGCCTGTCCGGTTACATTCCCATCGATATCTCCGGGCCTCAACTTCTCGAGTCGGCGGCCCGGTTGGGCACCGAGTTTCCCGACCTTGAGATCAGCCCATTGGAGGCCGACTACTGCGATATTTTAGAACTCCCCAACATGAAACGGAACCCAAGGCGAACGGTGGCGTTCTTTCCGGGATCAACCATTGGTAACTTTGATCCCGTTGCCGCGATACCCTTTCTGCGCAAGATTGCGTTCCTTTGCGGGAACAACGGCGGTCTATTGATCGGGGTGGACCGCAAAAAACCGAGGGGGATCCTGGAGCCCGCCTACAATGACCGCAAGGGCGTCACGGCGAAGTTCAATCTGGGCATTCTGGCTCGCGCCAATCGGGAACTGGGAGCGGATTTCGATCTCTCTGCGTTCCGTCATCGCGCCCCCTACAATGAAACCGAAGGTCGCATCGAGATGCACCTGGTCAGTGAACGCGCCCAAATCGTGCATTTGGATTCCCAGGAATTCAGCTTTGAAGAAGGCGAACACATTACCACTGAGCATTCGTATAAATACACGCTGCCGGGGTTCGCCGGGCTGGCATTGAGAGCCGGATTTGAATTGGTGAAGAATTGGGAGGACCCCGATCATTTGTTCAGCGTTTTATTTTTGCGGGTCAGAGACCGCAATCCAGGTCCAAAAAGGATTTCGTCGGATCTCGGCAGAATAACCGGCAAAGTTTACGAGGCCTAGCAGTAAGGGAAGACCACTCCATGATTCTCTTTCACAAAGCCAGTAAGTATTTTGGAAATGCAGTCGCACTCTGCCCTGCCGATCTGAAAATTCCGGCGAATAAAACGACCGTCTTGATTGGTCTCAGCGGCTCAGGGAAATCCACGATCCTGCGGCTAATTTCCGGTTTAATCGAGCCGACCACAGGTTGGATTGAAATCAACGGGAAAAAATTCACCCCGGACGCTCTCCTGGAGATTCGCCGGCGAATGGGTTACGTGATCCAGAGCGGTGACCTTTTTCCCCACCTGACCGCGCGCCAGAACATCATGCTGGTCGCGCAAGAATTGGGATTGGGAATCGATGAAATCACCGTGCGAATGGAACGGCTGTGTGTCCTGACCAGATTCCCCAGCCATCTTCTCGATCGCTATCCAGTGGAGCTTTCGGGCGGCGAGCAAAGAAGAGCAAGTCTCACCCGGGCGTTGATGCTGAAACCGGACATTCTTCTTTTGGACGAACCGCTGGCAGCGCTCGATCCGATGGTGCGTGCCGGCCTGCTCTTGGATTTTAAGGCGTTGTTCGCGCGGATGAATACAACCGTGATCATGGTGACGCACAACCTGGTGGAGGCTGCGCGGCTCGGCGACTGGGTTGTGCTACTACAAGCGGGCAGAATCGTTCAACAAGGACCCTTCGCAGATTTTTCTTTGTGTCCAACGGAACCTTTTGTGAGCGAATTCTTTCGCGCTCAGATGGAGGAAGTGTTGTCGTGAGAACCCGGCTGATAGCTGTGCTTATCGGGACTCTTCTAGTAGGCCGCTCGTCATTCGGAGGCCCCACGATCGTGTTGGGCTCAAAAAAGTTCACGGAATCTTTCGTGCTGTCAGAACTGGCCAAGCGGAGCCTGGAGGAAGCCGGTTTTGATGTCGAACATCGCCAGGGCATGGGAGGAACGATCATCCTATGGGAGGCATTGCAGCAGGGTTCGATTGCAGCCTACCCCGAATACACCGGAACGATTCAGGAGGAAATTTTGAAGCGTCCTATGGCTGCATCAGCCGGAGAATTGCGCGAACAATTGGCCAAATACGGAGTAGGCGTAACGGAAGAACTCGGATTCAACAACACGTACGCCCTAGTGATGACCAGGGCCCGCGCAAACCAACTTGGCATTCAAAAGATCAGCGACCTGTCGAAACACCCTGAGTTGAGGCTGGGATTAACGCACGAATTCATTGGCAGACACGACGGGTGGGGTCCGCTTGAAAAACGATATGGGCTGCATATGTCAGACGTCCGGGGGATCGACCACACGCTGGGCTACCTGGCTCTGTTCAACGGGGAGATCGATGTGAAGGATGCCTATACGACTGACGCGAAGATTGGCGAGAATGATTTGGTAGTTTTGGCAGACGATTTGAAATTCTTTCCTCAGTATCGAGCTGTTTTCCTCTTTCGTCTCGATACTCCGCCCCGCGCAATCCAAGCCCTCCGGCGGCTCGAAGGCACGCTGGACGAAGCAAGAATGGTTCATCTCAACGAAATCGCAGAGCGCACGAAAGACTATTCAGCAGCTGCCGACCGGTATTTCGAACAAATTGGCCAGGTCGGCAACTTCAACCAACACGAATCTCTTCGGCATCGACTTGTTCGCTGGACGGTCCGCCACCTGATTCTGGTCAGCCTGTCCATGGTGATTGCGATCGTGATAGGTATTCCATTGGGTATCTATGCAAGCAAGGAAGGCCTCGCCAGTGAAATCGTCCTGACAATCACAGGCTTGATCCAGACCGTGCCCTCGCTCGCTTTGCTGGCGCTGCTGGTCCCAATCCCATTTCTTGGGATCGGTCCGGTCACCGCCGTCGTCGCTCTTTTCCTGTATGGATTGTTGCCAATAGTAAGGAATACCGCTACAGGTCTACGTGATATTTCTCCCCAGATTCGGGATGCGGCAAGCGTGCTGGCCCTAAAACGGCGGACCAGGCTTCTGAAGATTTTCTTGCCGCTGGCGTCGCCCTCCATTCTCGCCGGAATCAAGACTAGCACAATTATCACAATTGGCTCGGCGACACTCGCGGCGCTCATCGGTGCTGGCGGGCTGGGTGAACCAATTATTAGCGGCTTAAATCTGGACGATGGGGCCACAATTCTGGAAGGCGCCATTCCGGCGGCTCTAATGGCCATTGCTGCGCAGGGACTCTTTTCGATTTTAGATCGATTCCTCATCCCTCGTGGGCTTCGACTGAGGCCGACATAGCCGACCGCTTTTCAACCAATTGAACAATTTGATGCAAACCGGAGACTACCAAAACTCAAATTCAAAGGAGACAATGTATGAAACTGCCATGTGAACATCTCAAGAATCTTACCGAAGCCAATTTTGCGCCTCCTGCCGTACCACTCGCCTGCGAAGAATGCCTGAAAGAAGGCACTCGATGGGTTTCGCTGCGCGAGTGTTTTACCTGTGGTCACGTGGGTTGTTGCGACTCGTCGGTCGGCAAACACGCGACCAAGCATTTCCACAAAACCCAGCATCCAGTGATGCGTTCGGTTATGCCTGGAGACCGGTGGACCTGGTGCTACGTACACGAAGTCGCTGGCGAACTCGCACCAGCCCGTGCCGCGATTAAAAAGGAATCCCAGCAGTATGAATGATCTCACTTACGATGTGATTGTCATCGGGGCCGGCTCGACGGGCGAGAATGTGGCCGATCGTGCGGTCAAGGGCGGACTAACAGCCGCCATTGTTGAATCGGATCTTGTGGGTGGTGAATGTTCCTACTGGGCATGCATGCCGAGCAAGGCTCTACTGCGGCCAGGATCGGTTCTTGAAGAGGCACGAAGCGTAATGGGTGCTCGCGAGGCCGTGACCGGCAAACTCGATGTCCCTGCTGTGTTCAAGAGGCGCGATTCTGTCGTTTCGAACTGGAATGACTCCGGCCAGGTAAAATGGCTCAATCATGCCGCAATAGACCTGGTTCGCGGGCATGGACGGTTGGCCGGGAACCGTATAGTTGTTGTGGCCAATAAGGAAGGCGCTCAAACGACCCTGACGGCCCGTCATGCCGTGGCCGTTTGCACTGGCAGTCGAGCGGCAATCCCGGACGTGCCCGGCCTTGCCGGGGCCCATCCGTGGACCAATCATGAAGCCGTCAGTGCGCGGACGGTGCCAAGTCGTCTGGCAATCCTCGGAGGCGGAGTAGTGGCCGCTGAAATGGCCACTCTATGGAAGCAACTTGGCGCTGATGAAATCACGGTCATCGAACGCGGGGCCCGGCTGATTCCCAGGTATGAGCCGTTTGCGGGTGACTTGTTAAGAGCCTCATTTGAGGAGAAAGGGATCCATGTTTTGACCGAAACGACTATTCGGCTAGTGGAACGCCAACCGGATGGTGCGGTCCGCCTTTCTCTCAGCAATGGAAAAATGCTTTTCGCCGACCAGGTGTTGGCCGCGACCGGACGCTTGCCGCGTACCCAGGATATTGGACTCGAAAGTATCGGGTTGAAGCCAGGAACCTGGCTCGAGGTAGATGACAGCCTTCGGGTCAAAGAGGTGACTGGAGGCTGGCTTTATGCAGTCGGCGACCTCAATCACCGTGCCCTGCTCACGCATATGGGGAAGTATCAAGCGCGCGTGTGCGGAGATGTCATAGCCGCCCGCGCCAAAGGCAACCCCGAAGCCTCCACGCCGGAGCCATGGTCAAAGTATTCCGCAACAGCAAATGTTTGGGCAGTGCCGCAGGTCATTTTTTCCGACCCGGAGATCGCCGCGGTTGGTCTGACCGAAGCCGAGGCGAAAGCCCGTGGGATGAACGTGCGGGCAGTCGATTACGATATTGGCGAGGTCGCGGGAGCAACACTTTTTGCTGACGGTTACAAAGGGCATGCGCGCTTGGTGGTTGATCAGACGCGCGGCGTCGTGATAGGAACGACTCTAGTTGGCCCTTCAGTCGGAGAATTGATTCACGCCGCGACCATTGCAATCGTTGGCGCCGTGCCTCTTTCACGACTTTGGCATGCTGTGCCTTCGTATCCCACCATCAGTGAAATCTGGCTGCGCCTTTTTGAAACGCTCGGGCTATAACAAACGTTTAAAAAATTAATCTAACCTATGAAAACAAATCCATTAAAAGCGGGGTCATTGACCGTGAATTCTGTCGGTATCGGCATAGTGACCCGAAAGATGTTGAGGAATCGGGCGGTTGAGCTGGCATTTATTGATGGTCGCACTGCAAAGGAGGTGTCGCCCGCCGATTGGGAACAGGCCAAACGCGAACTGACAGGCAAACCGGACATAGATCCAAAAGAAGCGCTCCTCGAGGATGCTCCTGAAACGGAACGATGGGATCCGGTCCCCGGTTCTACTGGTCAAAAGGTGGAAACGGCTGGCAGTGAAGATGATGATGCCGACGGTCGCAGCGACAATGAAATATTGATTGAACAAGGGATCAACGAAGCGGAGCTGGACCAGGCCAAAGCCGCCTCAAGACGGGATTCACGATGATTTAGCCAGTCACATTCCTGCTTCCATCTGTTGCTGTCCAGGCCCTTAAAGCGCACATTCATCACAAGCAGTCGAGGTATGCAATATGGATCCCCAACCGAAAACTAGAGATTCTGCGTGGACAATGAGTAATCCCGACCAAACAGCTGGAATGCTGAACCAGTATGGTTGTGATGCCGGGCATTTTGCGGGATCGGAGAAGGCATCTTACCAACGCCATCTGATATTGGATCATGTCATCAATCCTGCCGCAGCTTGCGACCGCGAGCGTTTTGAAGCCTTTGCTAATTCCGTGCGGGACGTTCTGGCCCGACGATGGGTGCGTACAGAGGAAACCTACACCCGCAAAAATTCGAAACGCGTTTATTATCTTTCGATGGAATTCCTCATCGGCCGTTCGTTGTCCAATAATGTAACCAATTTGTTCCTCGATGCACTCGTGCAGTCAGCCGTCGAGCAGGAGAATTTGGACTGGCTGGCAATGCTTGAACAAGAGCCGGACGCAGGGCTGGGTAACGGCGGACTCGGCCGCCTCGCCGCGTGCTTTCTGGATTCAATGGCCACGATGCAGATACCGGCGATGGGCTATGGCCTGCGATATGAATATGGCATTTTCAAGCAGTCCATCAAGGATGGCTGGCTGCGCCGAAGCGACCCTTGGGAGGTGGCACGCCCGGAAGAACAGGTGAAGGTAAATCTCGCCTGCGCATTCAAGATGAACGCAGGGAACCTGCAAGCCGTCCCCGGACAGCCTTCAAATCTGATCGGCATTCCGTATGATCGTCCTGTTGTCGGCTTCGGTGGTGAGACCATCAACACCCTGCGGCTCTGGACGGCGGCTTCTTCGCATTATTTAGACTTTCAAAAATTTAGCAGCGGCGATTTCGTCGGCGCCCTGGCGGAGATGCTCGCAGCAGAATCGCTCACCCGCGTGCTTTATCCCGACGATTCGACCGCCCGCGGCAAAGCGCTGCGTTTCGTGCAGGAATATTTTCTCGTCGCGTGTTCACTGGGCGATCTCGTGTGCCGTTTTCGCAAGCTGAATTCCGATTGGAACAACCTCCCAGACCATGTCGCCATCCAGCTCAACGACACCCATCCGTCCATCGCCGTTGCGGAGCTGATGCGCATCTTGCTGGATGAAGCTAAAATGGGTTGGGATGAAGCGTGGAATACCACCAATCGGACGCTGGCTTACACCAACCACACATTGTTGCCTGAAGCTTTGGAGAAGTGGCACGTCGTTTGGTTCGAAAAATTGCTACCACGTCACTTGGAGATTATCTATGAGATCAACCGCCGGCTGCTCGACGACGTACGCTTAAAGTTTCCCGGGGACGAAGGTCGGGTTGAGCGCATCAGCCTTGTCGAGGAAACTGATGGGCGAAAAATTCGCATGGCTAATCTGGCGATCGTCGGCTCGCATAGCACAAACGGCGTGTCGGCGATTCACTCTGGATTGCTGCGCACAAGGGTAGTCAAGGATTTGGCGGAAATGTTTCCCGAACGTTTTAGCAATAAGACGAACGGCGTCACGCCCCGTCGCTGGCTGTTGCTGTCGAATCCGCCGCTCGCCAGGGTCATCACAGAAGCCATTGGCAATGGCTGGATCACCGACCTCGCTGAATTGCGCAAACTCAAACCGCTGGCGAGCGACAAAAACTTTCGAGACGCTTTTCTCAAAGCCAAGCACGAGGTAAAAGTACGGTTTACCACCTGGCTCAAAACCACCACCGGGCAATCGATTAATCCCGGCAGTATTTTTGATTGCCAGATCAAACGCATTCACGAATACAAGCGGCAACTACTCAACGCGCTACGGATCGTGGTGCTTTACAACCGGCTTCGCGCAAACCAAAAAGTTAAGATGACGCCACGAACGTTCTTCTTTGCCGGCAAGGCTGCACCCGCTTATCACCTGGCAAAGGTCATCATTAAGTTCATCAACAATCTCGCCAGCACGATTGATGGCGATCCCGCGGCGCGCGGAAAAATCCAAATTGTTTTTCTGCCAGAATATAATGTCACACTCGCTGAGCGGCTGATTCCAGCGAGCGATGTTTCCAACCAAATATCGACCGCAGGTTATGAGGCCAGCGGCACCAGCAATATGAAATTCATGATGAACGGTGCTCTCACTCTTGGTACCCGCGACGGAGCCACCATCGAGATGGCGGAGGAAGCTGACGAGGAAAACTTTTTTCTGTTCGGCTTGACAGCAAAGCAGGTGGCGGACAGCGGCGGTTGGTACAACCCTCATTGGCATTATGAAAACGAACCTGAAACGCGAGCGGCGTTGGAATTAATTTTCTCCGATCATTTCAGCCGCAATGAACCGGGAGTCTTCAATGATCTACGTGCCGCGCTCCTGACGAATGGCGACCGTTATATGCAACTGGCGGATTTGAAATCCTATCTTGAAGCAGACCAAAATCTCACTGATTTGTATGCGGATCAAGACGCATGGGCGCACAAGGCGATTCTCAACGTAGCTGCATCAGGGAAATTTTCCAGTGACCGAACCATTGCCGAATACGCGAAGACAATTTGGGACGCGAAACCGTGCCCTGTGATTTAAGAAAAATCATGTCGATTTTATCATGTCCAGGCAAACCAGCTTCCAGAGAAATCTTGGTGGATTTTGCGCTACTCGAACGCGAATATTATTCACGGCGGCCGGATCTGGCTGAGCAGGTAGAAGTGGCTGTGCGCCGATATGGGTCAAGTGTTCTCTCAATAATTGATGTGCACTCAGCAAGAAAGGGAGAGGTATCGTATGATGAGACCTCTGCGAAACCCGATTGAACGGTGGGGAGGGAGTGGCGTCAGAGAGACATGCAAACGACCACTAATCCGCAGATGGGGTTGCTGGATAACCTGCTGGCCGGCAAGTCGACCAACGATTTC